>Ga0335394_10000344_pt1 | contig 47824 bp, 42 predicted proteins | sample MAT03_FD_205741 | JGI IMG/M metagenome (GOLD analysis project Ga0335394, IMG submission 205741) | Freshwater microbial communities from Lake Fryxell liftoff mats and glacier meltwater in Antarctica - MAT-03 (spades assembly) (version 2) ... | reverse complement strand
AGTTTGAATTAAGGAAACGGGACTTATGCAGCTAATAGGTCTTCACACCTACAAAACGTTATAGTTCACCCGTTTCCTTTTACCTTAAATTATTGTATTTTTATCTCAATTACAAACTAAAGGCAAACCGTTAGCGGTCATTGTAAAAAGACGGCAGAGCAACGATAAAACGACAGACAAAAAAATGAAAAGAAAAGCCAACGCTTCAGCAAAATCAAAAGAGGTGCAACTCCACCCACAAGCCGACACACGGTTGCACCACATTTGCTTTTGCCCCAACGCACAAATACAAACCATTAAACAAATAAAATAACCGACAATGAAAAAAGTAATAGGCATTGACTTAGGAACAACAAATTCTGTTGTGGCTTTCAAAACAAAAGATGTTGAAGTTTTACGAAACAAAGAAGGCGATGAACTTACCCGTTCTTGTGTTGCTTTAAGAAACGACCAAATTTTAGTCGGCAGACATGCCTACAACAATTTAAAATCAAATCCACAGAATACAATTTTATCGGTGAAACGCTTAATGGGTGGAGCAATAAAAGATAAAATGGTTCAGGACATGATTTCAAATAAAGAGTATTATCAATTTAATATTACCGCCTTGAAAGGCGGCACGGATGATTCCGTTGCGGTTATTTTAGGAGGTAAACAATACACTCCAGACCAAATTAGTTCTGAAATATTGAAGAAACTAAAAACGGATGCAGAAGAAAAATTAAATGATGAAGTTACTCATGCTGTAATTACAGTTCCAGCTTACTTTACACCCAAACAAAAAAATGCAACTCTTTTAGCAGCCCATTATGCAGGACTAAAAGTTTCAAAACTTTTATCAGAACCGACAGCGGCAGCAATTGCTTACGGAGTTGACAATGTAAAATTAGGAGAAGCAAAAACAGTTTTAGTTTATGATTTCGGTGGAGGAACATTTGACCTTTCTATTTTAATTATTGCAGACGGACAATATTCAGAATTTGCCACAGGTGGCGACCGTTGGCTTGGAGGGGATGATATTGACAAAGCACTTTACAAACATATTCTAAGAAAAGTTGCTGCTCAATACAACATTGCAGAGTTAGAAACTCTCATTGAAAATTTACCTGAAAGAAAAAAATATCAATTCAAATTTGAAATGAGAGAGAAAACAGAACAAGCAAAAATTCAGCTTAGTTCTACCAACAAATCTAACATTGACATTTACGGAGTATTAGAAGACGAAAACGGAGATATAATTGATATTGATATTGACATTTCAAGAAAAGAATTTGAAGATTTAATAAAGCCCCTAATTCAAAAGAGCATTGACTTAATTGAAAGTTTGCTTAAAGAAGTAAATTATCAAATTGAAATGATAGACAACATTATTTTGGTTGGTGGCACTTCATGTATTCCATTGGTAAAAGAAATGCTTGTAGCAAAATATGGAAATGAAAAAACATTGGTTTCAAAGAAACCAATGTTAACCATTGCCGAAGGTGCTGCAATTTTAGCACACCGATTAGACGACAGCTATGAAGCCCCAATAATTCCCGTTGGCGTGATTGACAGTATTGCATACACTACTAATCATACATACTTTATAAAATATCAAGTAAGTGAAGGCAAATTTGATTTCAAAAAAATTATTGACAAGCAAATGCCATTGCCAATAAGTAAAACCGAAGTATTTAAAACAACTTCAAACAATCAACGAATTGCTAAACTTGAAATTTGGGCTGAAGTTGAAGAAGGGGAAAAAGAAAAACAACACATTGCCTTCTTAAAAATTGATGATAACCTTCCTATTCAAAGTGAAATTGTTTTTGAACTAAAAGTCGGTGTTGATGAAGAAGGCACTAATGAAACATTTAGCATTGATGCTTACCCAAGAAGTAGACAAGCAGCGAAAAAGAAAATGATAATTGATTCAGGACAATTTGATGCAAAAGCGTTAAGAACTATTGACGAACACTTGCAAAAAGTTTCTGATGAAGTCGGGAAGTGGAGTTTGCAAGAAAAGTTCTACAGCTATGCAGGTGAAATGTTAGACTTAGCTTATGAAGTTGGTAACAACAATCCTCTAAGTGAAAAGTGGCATGAAGTAGACTTTAAAATAAAAGACAAATTTGATTCGGTTGTTGTTGAAAACAACAACCCCGCAGATGATAGGAGTTACATTGCTGCTATGAGTGTGGTTTTAGTAAGCGAGTATCGGGATTTCATAAATCCAATCACAGCACAACGGCTGATACAACTTTTACAACAATATGAAGCTGCAATTGACTTTGAGAAAGAACAATTCTTAGATGAAATGGATAGAATAAATGATAACAATTCTGATTTCTTTATTTTTCATAAACTAAAATTAGCAGCAGAAAGAGCACCTGATAAACCAACTCCGAACATTGGCAACACAGAGAAGGTGCAAGACATTCAAACTTTGAATAGGAATCATACAACTATTTTAAACCATTATAAAAATAACAGAACAGATGAAGCAATGAATTTGCTTGTAGAATCAATGCCAATCGTTCAAAAATATTTATAACAATGAATTGTCCAATTTGTAATAAAGGAGGTTTGCAGCGAGAGACAACAGTTTGCCCACAATGCAATTCCGACCTTTCATCTTTTGCAATTATAGAAAGCATTAAGGACTCTGTAAATAAAAAACAAAGCAACAAAAAATGGATTTTCTTGATTGTTGGTTTGTGTCTATGCTTTTCAATCTTTTATTGGTATGCACCAAGAACAATCACAAAGACAATTGAATTAGTAAAAGAAGTAAAAAATGATTCTACTGAATATTACAAATCTGTTATTGTTTCATTGAAGCAAAACGCAGAAGAAGAAAAATCAAGCGTTATAAAATACATTGTAAAGTCGGGGGATAACTTAGGGAAAATATCAAAAGAGAATTTCAATGACTATCAGCATATTCAAAAAATTGCAAAGGACAACAATCTTCAAGACGCCAACTTCATTGTAGTCGGTTCAACAATTTTCATTGACTTATCCGAAAAAAAATAATCAGCTATGCTTAACGATATACTTAATTTTTTTGATGATTCCTTTAACGGTTCAAAGAGCCGTTATGAAAAAGGTTGCCAGTTTAAATTGCAAAAACAATATGCAGAAGCCGCTTCTATTTTTACTCAAATTATTTCTAAACATCCACAAGCAGGACTAAAATTAGCAGAGACTAAATTTGAAATCGCATTGCTTACATTAACCAATCAAAGGAACAAAGCAACGGCATACAAACAGTTTGAAGACATATTTTCAATAAAAATTTCTGTCCCATCAAACTATGACAAAAAACAATTTGAAGGAGTAGAAAGGAAATGTAGAATTGAATTAGGTGGCATCAGGTATAAGAATGGAGTGGAATCGGAGAAAGAAAAAAAATATTCAAAATCTATTACCCATTATTTAAAAGCCATGGAATTTCTTTCATCTTCTTCTAATAGCAGCGATTTATATTTCAAAGCACTTTCACGATTAGAAATTTCCAAACTAAAAGAAGGTAAGAATCCCGACCTTTCTAACATTGAAGTTTTACAAAAACAGACAACACCGTTTCAACAAGATTTATTTTATCGTTACACTCTTTACCTTTTAAAGAATAACGAAATAAAAAAAGCAGAATCAGTTTTAAGTAAACACATTGATTTCAATTCTTTGGAAGTTGAGCAGTTAAAAGAACATTGCAGGAACTATTATAAATCAGCAGTTCTAAATACGGTTAATTCTATAAACACTTCTATTGAGCAATTATATCAAACTGACTTTCCAATAGCTGAAACGAAAAAATTATTTGATACAATCAGTTCAACAGTTCCATCTGTAAATAAGGTAAGTAAAGCAACGGCAAAAAAAATTGAGGAACTCAAACCTTCACTATTCAATAAATTACTCTCAAAATATTTTAGCAATAATCAATTTGAAGAGGTATTAAAACACATTACAACATACTCTAACTTTCATCAACAACCCGAACTAATTAAGAACATTGGAATAGCAGCTTTGCGTTTGGCTTATAGCAATCAAATCTCTAAGTCTAATTACTCAAATATCATTTCATCATGGCTTACTTCTGTATATTCTGACAGAGCAATTTTAAAATCATTAGAGCAAACGAGTTGGGATGATGACTACACCTTCACACTTTGCGAATCCATCGGAACAAATTTTCGGATTGACTTTGATGTAGAAAATGTGAACTATGAAGAAGTAAGTCCAACAAATATTTCCATTGGAGCAACGCAGCGTGAATTACTTCAAGCATTTGAAAATATTATTCAATCAAATATTCCTGACCAACAATTAGCAAATACTGCTCAAGAATTTTACAGCAACGAAAAACAAGCGATAGAGAAAATAATTCAAATCATTTCCTCTGACATAACATTCGCTACGCCTTTTTTTGCAAAGCAACATAAACTCGCCTCATTCATTCTTGAAGAATTAGAAAGCAGTTATAATTCAGATGATAATGAGGAAGCACTTGAAGTTGGGGTATTATTCGCAGAGGATAAAGCACCAGAAGTTATATCAGAATATAAATTAGCAACGCAAATTGTAAATGACATCCTAAAAGCAATTGGACAAGAAAATAAATCACAAATAGACAATCTTACTGCAAAGGACAATCAAAAACTTGTTGCGAAATTTGATTCCATTAAAGAAACAACGGAGGACAAAATACTTTTAGAACTTGCTACTAAAATAGAAAGCGATGATGAAAATGAAAAGCTAATTCCAATTATGATTAGCACCTTAAATTTTTCGCCAACATCACAAAAACTTCGTGAGCAGTTTAGCAGATATGTAATGAACCTTTGTGTAAGCAAAATAAATGATGAAAGATTAAACAATGCAGACGCATTGAAATATTTACATTGGGCAATTAAAGCAACAAATAAGAATCAAAGAGGAGCAAATAATTTAGCCACGATAATTAAGTTCAACTTAATGGATATTCTAAATGACAGGACAACACGAACTGCCGAAATTTTCCGAATCGTTGAGGAGATAAAAAATTTAGATTACGAAACTTTAAAAATTGCTTGCAGCGAATTAGCAGAAACAAGAAATGAAATATTAGAACAATTAGATTCAGAAACAAGACGAAACCTTCAGACAGGCTTAAACCTTAGCACTACAGGTAAAACATTAAAAAAAGTTTTAGATTATATGAAAAAATTAAGTGATGACAACTAAAACAGAAGAAATTTGCTTTCACTATTAAATACAATTTGCAAATATGAAAAACCCGTACGAAGTATTAAATATTAATCAAGATGCAACGAAGCATGATATTATTGCTGCACAGAAACAAGCAATGATGCAAAGGAAGTTTCCAATAAATGAAATTGCATTAGCAACAAAACAATTATTAGATGCTGAAAAAAGATTAGCAGCAGATTTTATGTATCCATCAAAACTCTCTGCAAAGCGACCAAAGAAAATTGAGACAGAAATAAATGTTTCGGAAGTTGACTTAAACAATATAAATCCTGATGCGTTTTGCTCATTAAAATTAACATAGAATGGAAAAAGAATTTGAACAACTTAATAGCAAATTAACTCAATACCTAACTGAACTTGTGGAAGCAAAAGCACAGTTAAAAAATAAAGATTTAGAAAAGCAAGACCAAGCTAAGAAGTTTTACTTAGGTGTTATTGAGGTGTTGGACACTTTTGAAAGAGTTGAAGAAGGAATAAATGAGAAATTCAAAACGGACGAAGGCGATATTTCCAAAGTTACAAGTCGCTACCAGTCTATTCAAAGAAAACTTCTCAACTTACTTTCAAAACATGGCGTGACCAAAATAGAATTTCCAGAGAATCGTTCAATTGTTGGTTTCTCAAAAATTATTGAAACAGAACCCGACCAAACAAAAAAGAATGACACAATAATTGCAATAATTAGAAATGGTTATCATCGTGGAAGTGATATTATCAGAGAAGCAGAATTAATAGTTGTAAAAAATTAAATCGTAACACAATGCAAGTAGTGCCAACACATTTGCAAGCACATTTTATTTTTTCGCAACGCACAATGCCAATGCAGAAAAAAATAAAAAGAGCTTGCAATCCAACACACAACGACAGACCGTAATGGACAGACACATCACGACAAAAAAACAACGAACCGCTAACAGCAGCTACAAGAAATTGGCGGTTCAGTGGTTAAATGATCCCGATAGCTATCGGGATTGTGCTTCGTATCAAGTTTTGTGGTGGCAGACAGTTTTGTGCTTCGAAATCGCCACTTCTTTTAGCTGGCAAAACGTTCTTCATTTATTCTTAATTGTCCTTCCAATACATAAAAAGCCACGCTGTTAGATACAGGAAGCGTTACAGCATAAGAGCTGCCTTTTTTCATGCGCAACATGGCTGTAAAATACTCGGATTTCGCAGGGCCTTTTTTACCTTTATACGCGCCTGAAACCAACCTCAACTCCACCCCTTCTTTTTCTATGAGAACAATTTCCTCTTTGGTGATAGGCTAATAAGAAGGTGGATCCATTTTATGTGCTTTCGGAGTATTGATCCAAAGCTGGATTCCCTGAAACCTGCCGCCTTTTTCTTTAAATGCTTTTCCGATTTTTTCGCCGTGAATAATTCCACGTGCAGCGTTGATCCATTGCACTTCGTTATCCACGATTACATGATCATTGCCTAAAGAATCGGTATGCTGAACCGCGCCCTCGTAAATAAAAGTAATGGGAGAAAAACCACGGTGCGGATGCGGAGGCACATCAAAATCATGCTCACCCGCTGCTTTCGTAAAATCAAAATGATGTAATAAAATAAAGGGATCTATCTGCTCCAATCCGCTAACGGGAAAAGCCTGACGTAAAAACGTTGGGCCCATTTGTATTTCGGGAGCCATGATGCTGGTTTTAATTTCTCTGTAATTTTTCATTGTATTTTTTCCTTTCTGATCTTGTTATAACACCACGCAAAATCATGGTGTAAAGATACGCGCCGCAAGAAATTAAAACCAATAAGCTGGATTAAGAAAATTTATTACAACCGCTGCTTTACAGCTTCAAACAAAACGATGCCTGTAGCTACAGAAACATTCAGCGAGGCGATCTTCCCGATCATCGGGATCTTAACCTCTACATCACTTCGTTTAATGTATTCGTTGCTGATACCATTCTCCTCACTTCCCATAATGATGGCAGTCGGTTTCGTAAAATCAGCAGCATAAATTAAATTGTCTGTTTTTTCATGACAGGAAACAATCTGCAACCCACCTTCTTTCAAAAATTCAAGGGTAGTTTTTAGATTATCTTCTCTACACACTTTTAAACGGTGTAATGCGCCTGCACTTGTTTTTATGGCATCTCCGTTTATTTGCGCGGCGCCACGACTTGGAATAATAATAAAATCTACTCCGGCACATTCTGCTCCTCTGGCAATGGCACCGAAATTACGTACGTCCGTGATCCTGTCAAGCAGTAACACCAGTGGAATTCTTCCTTTTTCGAAAACCGCTGCCAAAAGTTCTTCTGTATTGTAATACGTGATCTCTGTGAGATACGCAACAACGCCCTGGTGGTTTTTAGCTGCCGGGCTCACAAGAGTATCTGTAATCCTCTTTAACTTTTCAGGCGGTACAATCTGAATCGGAACTGCTTGTCCGCGCAGTGCCTGCCTGAGTTGATGGTACAATTCGTTAGATAATCCTTTCTGAATAAAAATCTTTTCTATGTCCTTCCCCGCCTCCAGCGCCTCAATAACAGCCCGGGTTCCAAAAATTAAGTTGTGTTCTTCCATTGAAACAAAGTACATCAATTTTCGGCCATTTAGCAAATCCCTTCCTTACTGTACATTACATTTTGTACAATGCAAATTACCTGAACTAAAGCGCCCCAGTCTCTACTCAAGGTGTCATCGCTCGCCTTTCTGGTGATTCTTGCCTCCGTTCAGTCTTGGTTCTCGCCTCTTTTCCACCGTTTTGTTAAGTTCTCCATAAGCCTTATCTTTACCTCTAAATATATAAAGATGGATACCCTGTACCGCAAAGTTGAAGATGCCCTGGATACAATTCGCCCCTACTTGGAAGCGGACGGAGGAAACGTGGAGATTATTGAGATCACTGCCGATCAGACTTTAAGGATTGAATTGAAAGGTGCTTGTAAAACTTGCTCCATGAGTCACATGACTATGAAATCGGGCATAGAGGAAACCATCAAACGCGCTGTTCCTGAAATTAAAAATATTATTTCTGTCAATTAAAAATAAATGCTTCTGTGTCCGTCAGGAGTAAATAAAAATCATCACACTTTATGAAATTAACCCAGAAACTGAGTCAAAGTCAAAAAACTCTTTTTTCGATCGAAATTCTGCCTCCCTTAAAAGGCAAAAGCATCCAAAGCATTTACGATGGCATTGATCCATTAATGGAATTTAAACCTGCGTTTGTTGACGTGACTTATCACCGTGAAGAATACATTTATAAAAAACGTGACGGCGGTTACCTTGAAAAAGTGAGCATCCGCAAGCGTCCCGGCACGGTTGGCATTTGCGCAGCCATTATGAACAAATACGATGTGGAAGCGGTACCGCACATTATCTGTGGAGGATTTACAACAGAAGAAACTGAAAATGCATTGATCGATCTCCAGTTTTTAGGGATTGACAATGTACTGGCCTTACGTGGCGATAGCATTAAAACGGAACCTGCATTTGTACCGGAACCTGGCGGGCATGCGTATGGACTCGATCTTGTAAAACAGATCACGGAAATGAACCACGCGAATTACCTGGATGAAGAAATGAAAAATGCCGCGCCTACCAATTTTTGCATTGGCATTGCTGGCTATCCTGAAAAACACTTTGAAGCTCCAAACATGACCAGCGATTTGAAATACCTGAAAGCTAAGGTGGACGCGGGCGCCGAATATATTGTGACACAAATGTTCTTCGACAACTCCAAGTATTTTGAATTTGTGGATCTTTGCCGTAAGAATGGGATCAATGTTCCTATTATTCCGGGACTGAAAATCCTAAGTGGAAAAAAACAGATCACTACCCTTCCGAAAATTTTTCACATCGATATTCCACAGCCTTTTTATGAGGAGTTGGAAAAATGCAAAGACGACAAACAAATTAAAGAAGTTGGCATCAAATGGTGCATCGAACAAAGCAAAGAATTAATGAAAGCGAATGTTCCTTGTCTGCATTATTACACCATGGGAGCTTCTGAAGCTACAAAAGCTGTAGCGAAAGAAGTTTTCTAATTTTCGACGATCTCGCAATCAATTGATTATCAATTATATAAAAACACAAAAAAATAAATATTTAATATATATACAAAAACTTATATATATACTTATTTTTAATATTTTTGTGTGTATTTTTGTAGTATAAATAAAAAACATAATGCTACAACCTTTCCCTAATCCATTTCGTCCTGGGGCAGGACATCCGCCTCCATATTTAGCCGGTAGAGAAAAAGAGACTAACGAATTTACAATACTTTTAAAGCAAAAGCCCCTTTTAAAAAATTTAGTAATTACTGGGTTGAGGGGTGTAGGTAAAACTGTGCTACTTGAATCTTTAAAACCTATTGCTTCAAGTGAAGGCTATTTTTGGGCAGGAACGGACTTAAGCGAATCGGCTAGTGAAAGTGAACACACTTTAGCGTTGAGATTAATTACTGATCTGGCTCCTTTGGTCTCATCATTTCCAATTGATGAAATTGAAAGAAATATCACAATTGGTTTCATGCCAAAAAAGGAAAAGGTAGAAGTCAAACTAACTTTTTCAATTCTAGTCGAGATCTATCAAAACACTCCCGGCTTAGAAATTGATAAATTAAAAAATGTTCTTGAATTTGTTTGGAATGTTGTCAAATCTAAAGTAAAAGGTATTGTATTGGCATACGACGAGGCACAAATACTCAAAGACAAAGCAAAAGAAAAACAATATCCTCTCTCTTTAATTTTAGAAGCTATACAATATTTACAAAGAAAAGAAATACCCTACTTCTTAGTTTTGACTGGGCTTCCAACATTGGTTACAACCTTATCAGAAACAAGGACCTATACAGAAAGAATGTTTCAAATTTTAACACTAGATAAATTAAATAGTGAAGAGACAAAACAAGCTATTTTGAAGCCCATTGATCATGGCAATTGTCCAGTTATATTTAATGAACTTCGCATAAGCTCTATAGTTAAACACTCCGGTGGGTATCCATATTTTATTCAGTTTTTCTGTAAAGAATCTTTTGATTCCATTCTACAACAAATAAAACTTGGGATAGAAATGCCGAATGTAAGTATAGAGGAATTTGTGCGGAAATTAGATAGTGATTTTTATGCCGGCAGATGGAGTAGAGTAACAGCTAGACAAAGGGCGTTACTTACTGTTATCGCAGCCTTGCCAAATGCAAATGAAGAATTCACAACTAAAGAAATTGCCACTAAATCAAAGAGTGTTTTAACTAATCCTTTTACTCCAGCGTACGTTAATAACACATTAGTTAAATTAATAGCAAATGGGCTAATATTTAAAAATAGACGCGCACAATACTCATTCGCCGTCCCAATGCTAGCAGATTATATAAATAGACAAAAGCTATACGAGGATTTACCTTTTTAAACTGTACAATTGAAAGTGAATTTTTATTCAGGAGAAATACTTCTTATCGACAAGCCATATACTTGGAGCAGCTTCCAAGCTGTAAATAAGCTCAAACATGCAATCAAGCACCATCCGTCTTTTTTAGTAGATGGGGTAAAAATAAAACCAAAGATCGGTCATGCCGGAACGCTTGACCCTTTAGCTACTGGCTTACTCATAGTTTGCACGGGTAAAAAAACCAAAACCATTAACGAGCTTATGGGAATGGAAAAAGAATATACCGGCACTTTTTTTTTAGGCGCTACAACGCCTTGTTACGATCTTGAAAAACCTGTAGATCATACGTATCCAACGCAACACATTACCGAAGAAGCCGTTTTAAAAACAGCTGAAAGTTTTGTTGGTTTTCAGCAGCAGGTTCCGCCGCTCTTCAGTGCGATAATGGTTGAGGGCAAGCGCGCCTACGAACTTGCAAGAGCAGGTGTGGAAACAGAATTAAAATCCCGTGAAATAGACCTCAAAGAATTTGAAATTACTGCCGTTCGTTTTCCGGAAGTAGATTTCAGGATCGTTTGCAGCAAAGGCACCTACATTCGCAGCATAGCCCGCGACTTTGGACTAGCACTTCATAGCGGGGCACATCTTACAAAATTGTGTCGTACCAGGATTGGCATTTTTGAGCTGAAAGATGCCGTAACTCCGCAGGAATTCGCAGACAGGCTCCCCGCTTAATTTTATCTCACAAGACTAATACTTCCTTGTTTCTGATAGACTGCACCATCGCCCCCTGTAGCTTTTAGATTATAAGTGTAAATCCCTTCTGCTGCATCCTTCCCATATTGATTCTTTCCATCCCATTCTATATTTCCTGTTTGGCTGGAAAGCTCATACACCTTATGTCCCCAGCGATCGATGATAACAACATCTATTTGCGCAAGGTTACTCGCTCTTACAAAAAACAAGTCATTACTTCCATCATTATTAGGTGTAAAAATATTGGGTATCACAAGTTCCGAAGGAATATCTACCACAATTGTTACAGATGCACTATCCCTGCATTCTCCTTTCACCGCATACATGGTTACCTTATATGTTCCGGGTTGCGTATAGATTACCGGACTATATGTGCTTTGTTTAGTTCCTGCCGGGTAACCATTTCCATTCGCAAAATTCCAGTAGGAAGTGATGTTTGCTTGCGGAGAAGCCGTTGCAGAAGAAACCGAAGTGTTTGTGAAATTTACTGCACAAGGTGCGAAGCCAGAAACCTGATCTGCAACAAATGAGACTTGTAAGGTGCCATCCATAACTTCGAGCATACCGAATGACTCGCATCCATTCAATGTATTTGTGATGATCACGTTGTACTGCCCCGATTTTTGAACGGAAATACTTGCTGTGTTTAAGGCACTCGTAGTAGCACCCGCCACGGCTGTCCAGTCATAAACATAAGGTCCCGGGTTAACGAGCAGGGTCGGATAGATCTTTGCCTGTTTTTCACCACAGTCGAAAATAAAAGCATCTTCCTGTTTTAAAATTTCAGGATAAACTCGAAAGTCAACTATTGTTTTCGTTGCTATGGCCGTGCAGCCATTGTCAATGTCACTTGCTGTCATCGTATAAATTCCTGGCACTCCCGCAACATAAGATGTGCTTAATTGTTTTACCACTTGTGGACTCGGTCCTCTCCAGATATCGGCAACAACTAATCCACTTGGATTAAGATAGGACGGAATGCCCGTGCTACTCTGATTCGTTAACACAAGGGTAGCCGTAATACAGGTTATACTGTTTGCTCCACTCACGGCCGCAAGTGGTGGAAAAAGATTCTGCTGCATGCTCACTAACGTAGTACTTATACAGGAATTATTGGCATCGAGGGCGATAAGCATGTAGTTGGCTATGAGTGTTTTTGTTGGCTGGGCTGCAAGCACATTCACTCCCACGGTGGCGGATTGAACGTTAACAGGCGTGCCCGAACCCCCGGGGAATGACCACGCAAAGGAGGTGTTTGGTGTGGTACTAACACCCTGGAGTGTAATCGTGGGAACATAACAGGTAAGCCGCGTTTGAGGTACCAAGACTTGAACATTTGGTCCAAAAGTATTTTGAACGATAGAAATGGGCACTTTACTTTCACAGAAAGTGTTATTGTCTTTTACGATCACAGTCCATGTTCCCGGAACATTCAAGGTGTAAACCACTGAGCTCCCTGTTACATAATTTGTAGCGGAAGGCGGGCCTAAAATGGTGAAGGTAACAGCTCCTCCGGATGGGGAGGACTGCGCGTTCAGGATATCTATTGTGGCTACGCTTTTCGAACCGCAACCTAGGGTGAAATTTTGTGGACTGCCTACAGAGAAAGTTGGAAAGCCAGTGTTCGAAGTAACTGTGAATGTTGTGGAAATAGAGCATCCATTGGCATTGTTCACAGCAATGTGGGTGTAAGTTCCGGGAGTTCCCGGGGTATAGTGAGATGGATTACCCTGTAAAACAAGCGAGCCACCATTTGCAGCAAGCCAATAATGAGTGACATTAACAGAAGGATTAGACAAGGCCGTAACCGTTATAGCGGAAGTAAGCGAGCAGGTAATGTTTTGTGTCAGCGGTGACAAGGCAGAAGCAACATGGGTAATATTTTGGCTAATCACAAAAGACTGTGACCCGACACAACCTGAAATCGGATCGGTGGCATATACAACCCAGTTACCGGTATTGCCAAGAGTAAAAGAAGCGGGCGAACCGCTGAGTGTTGCCGTCGTGCCAAACCATGTATAGTTGTAATTCGCAGGAATGGGCGTCACCATCACAACTGGATTGGCGCAGGTAACAATGAAAGGCCCCGTAACGCTAAAAGAAATGGTTGTTGGAACGGGAGCAATGGAAAAGGTTGCACTCACCGAACACCCAAAAGGAGTTGTTATGGTAGCATTATAAATGCCAGCTGCAATTCCTCCTGTACCGCTGGTTTGTGTTGGATTTGAAACACCGAAAGGTATTGGCGCCCAAAATAAAGAATACCCGGGTCCGGAGGTTGACGAAGGTGAAAAGGTAAGCCCGAGATTAAAGGCATTGTTTGTGTTTGTGCAAATGGCCTGCGTAACACTTGGCACAACAGAAGGCATGGGCACGACGCTCACGGTGCAAATTCCTGTATTTGTTACTACAACATTGAAAGCATTCGTGCCTGTAACGTAGACGGTATAAACGGTTGTGACCAGCGGAGTAACAGCGAATCCGGGCGTTCCCGATACAAACCCTCCTGGTTGTATTGAATAAGATGGTCCCGCCAGACCATTTATATTGAACATGCCCACGCCGGCGGTTTGTCCTTTGCAAATAATAGTGCTTGTAATTACGCCAGCACAATTGGTCTGGAAATCAATTTTAAATACAACTATATCGCATGAGCCAGAAACCTTTGTGGGAGAGTACCCGCCCGGTTTAGTGGGGAATGTTGCGTTGCAGGAACATACCGCCTGGTAAACAACTCCTGTTGGGTCGAAGCGACTCGTGCCACCATCAACGTGTTCACCCCCCGATCCAAAAAACGATCCGTACAGCAGGTTCGTTGCCCCGGCATCTAAAACGATTAAATGAAAACAACTCCCTGTAGTTGTGGATTGTGTTGCAGTTGCCGTAATAGGATAACCGGTGTTGGCGCCCCATCCCGCCATGTAAATATTCTGGCAAACATCCACCATCAAAGCGGATGGAGAAAAAGCGTTGTGTGTTCCATTTCCCAATACAGTCCCAAAAATTAATGAGCTAATCGCGCCATTAAATTTATTCAGAAAATTAACGCTGCCTCCATTTGAATAGGTGTTCACAGTTATAGGCATGGTTCCGTCAGAAATCCCATACACATAAATATCGTTGTTTACGTCAATGTCTAGAAAATAAATAATGTCGCGGGTGGTAGTACCAACAAATGTGGAGTTTACAAGGGCTGTGCCTGTGGCGTTTAAACGCGAAATGTAGCCGTCATATATTCCTCCCATATAGGTACTGTGGTAAGCTCCCGCCGTAGTAGGAAAACCAGACCCTTTCGTTAACCCCACAATATATACATCGCCTGAGGAATTTAACCGTATACTACAACCGGCTTCGTCTTGCGTACCCCCAAGGTATGTTGCCCATTGAAGCGTGTTAAGACTGCTATTCATTTTAAGAACTACGGCATCCTGTAAACCATTATGAGTAACATCGTAAGCGCCGGCGGTAGTGGGAAAATCGCTAGACAAGGTGGTTGAGGTAACATACACATCTTCTGAATTACTGATAATGATCTCACCTCTGAACGTATCTCCGTAATTATAAGACGCATTATTATTGACACCATCGTTTCCGCTGCCTCCAATGTAAGTAGATGCCAACAATGTTGATCCTGCAGGATTTAGCTTTGTGATGATCATGTCACTCATGCCATTGTGAGTATTGTCATAACAGCCGCTGCTTATCGCAAAGTCAGTGCTCAACGTAGAACCATAAACATAAAGCTCGTTAGCAGTGTTCACAAACATGCTGTGTGGATAATCTGCGTTGTTCCCACCAAGGTACGTGGCGTACAAAAGCGCTGTTCCTGCAGCATTCAGTTTACTGATTGAGATATCTACGCCTCCTCCAAAAGTAATCTGGTAGGCCCCTGTAGTAACCGGATAGCCTGTTGAAAAACAACGCCCTCCCGTATAAATATTTCCCGCGCCATCATGCGTTGCACAGTGTCCGTAAGTGTTAGCACTCGATCCTGAATAAGTAGAGGCTACCAAAACAGGATCAATGATCAGTTCATACCTTGAGTCATAACCATCGGGCAAATAAAACGAAACTGTTTCTCCGTCCTTCGCAAGCTGATAGGCACAAGCTACTTTTATTTCCCTGCCATCAATTACCTGAAAGGCATACGGAACACTCTCTACAAGTTGTCCCACAGAAGTTGTAATGTACAGGTTTTTGTTTTTGATCTCCAGTTTAGTAGCGCCGTTAAACTTTAGCTGAATTGTCTTTGCTTCCGTTCCTGGCTTCAAAATGTAATCGTATTTAAAAGTGCCATCTTTTTCATACGCTACAAGATCAATACCCTGATAAAGATTTTTATAGCTCAACGTCTTATATACCGGAACATCCGAAGCCCATTTACTCTGATCGTTTCCTATAAAATAATTGTAATGGTAGCTGTTCTCCCCGCTTCCTTCTATAACGTTCGATTCATTTGCGCTTACAAAAATCATCTCAAAAGCGTGCGCCTTTATTTTTGTATCCTCCGAATTTTTCCTTGCGCCATGTTCGTCCTCGTGAGCACGGTAAAGTCCATCCTGATCATATACCACGTACGTAAACTTATTTTTTTCAAAGAACAAGCGTCTTCCGTTTCCCAGATCAGCTTTATATTCCACTTGTGCAGGCCACTGACCTTTGTTCTTCTCAAAACCAAGCTTGCTTTTATAATCGGGATCGAAATTCTATCCAAAAGAGGCTTTGGTTCCCATTACTACCGGCTTAAAAACAGGCATGGGAATAGTTGCTTCTTTAACCGGAGGAATTCCATTTAGTGTCCCTGACAGCAATAGGCTGTCGCAAATCGCTAATAAAACAAAGGCTGATTTTTTCATAGTTTCTGGGATTAAATCTTAATCAAGTTAAGTATTAAAATTTGTTAATACAAAAATTAAGCCGAAAATTGAGAAGCTGTCATACAGGCCCGGAGAACCTATATATTCAGGAAGTGCAGGAATTCATTCAGACGGTCGTCCATTCCTTTGTTAAAATCGCCATTTTGAAAACTGGCTTTAATCGAATAATTGTAGCGGGTAAAAGTTTGCAGGATACCTGAAAGGTCTTCCCTATTTACTTTGATCGTTACTTCCATCTTAGTACTTTCTGGTACTGATGAAACGTGTAAGCTGAGGATCTTGGTATCATTACTTTCGATAATGCTCCCTATTTGTGTTACCGAATAATCGGTTTCATTTAATTCAAGAATAATAACACCGCCCGGATTTTGAACCGACATCATTGTACTTAAATTTTGTACCATGCCTTTTAAAGTAATACAGCCTTTGTACAACTCTTTTTCATCAATTACCGGGATAAGGGTAAGATTTAGACTGCTCATCAGGCGCACTACGTCGTAGGCGTGTTGATAATGATGAATCGCAGGCCGCATCATGTTCAGCTTGCTAATGTTAATTTGCTCATCAGGATATTCATAATCCAAAAGATCTGTTTCAGAAACAACGCCAACAAGCTCCCTGTTATTTACAACAGCAAGATGAGACACTTTGAATTGCTCCATCCAGTCCAGCGCTACCTCAACGGTATCTGTTACTTTTAAAGGGGGAATCTCGTCTGTTATTAAATCGCCTGCTAACATTTTATTTTCTCAAAAGTAGTAAATTAATTAGCTTTGCATGGTAAAAACAAAACTTAATTTTGCTTAAAAATATGACTAAATTAAGTGTAAACATTAATAAAATAGCCACACTGCGAAATGCGCGCGGAGGCAACATTCCCGATGTGGTGAAAGCTGCTCTGGATCTCGAACGCTTTGGAGCGCAAGGTATTACTGTGCATCCGCGACCTGACGAAAGACATATTACCTACAAAGATGTCCGCGATCTGGCTCCTTTATTAAAAACAGAATTCAATATTGAAGGCAATCCCCGCGAACAAAAATTCGTAGATCTTGTGCTTGAAATAAATCCTGCGCAGGTAACGCTGGTGCCCGATATACAAGGCCAAATTACAAGTGATCACGGATGGGATACCATCACGCATAAAGATTATTTGAAAGAAATGATCGCCTTGTTCAGAGCAAAAGGCATACGGACTTCCATCTTTGTAGACGCAAATTTAAAAATGGTTGAAGGCGCTAAAGAAAGTGGCACAGAACGCATAGAGCTTTACACAGAAGAATATGCGCGGTTGTATTCCAATCAAAAAGAAAAAATAACTTTGCCCTTTAAAGAAGCGGCGCAACGCGCTTTAGATCTGGGTCTTGGTGTAAATGCTGGTCACGATCTGAGTCTGGAGAATTTAAAATACTTTAAAGAAAACGTTCCTGGCTTGTTAGAAGTTTCCATTGGTCACGCTTTAATCAGTGACGCTTTGTATTACGGATTAGAAAACACGGTGCAATTATATCTGAGACAATTAAAATAATTATTCGACTGCGCTGATGACAATCGAAAGCAGCATTGTCATTTTCGAGCGGAGTCGACAAATGATAAACAAAATGAAACTAGCATTCAGAGAATTCGGGCAAGGGCAGCCACTTATTATATTACACGGATTATTCGGGCAGAGCGATAATTGGAACACGCTCGCGAAAGGCTTTTCCGAAAAGGGATTTCATGTATTCGCACTCGATCAGCGCAACCATGGTTTGTCGCCACACAGTGATGAGTGGACTTATGAGGCGATGGCAGAAGACCTGAAAGAATTTGTTGATGACCATCAGTTAAAAGATCCCATCATACTCGGACATAGCATGGGTGGAAAAGCGGTGATGTACTTTGAACTAAAGTATTCTGGAATCGCCTCTAAAATAATAATTGCCGATATTTCTGCACGCGCTTATCCGCCACATCACCAGGAGGTTCTGGAGGCATTAAATGCTGTAGATTTTAATGAAATAAAAACGCGCAAAGATGCGGAAACTCTTCTGAATGAATACATCAAGGACTTCGGAACAAAACAATTTCTTTTAAAAAACATTTATTGGAAAGACGGCGAAGCATCTTTAATGGACTGGCGTTTCAATTTAAAGGTCATTTCAGAAAACTATGAGAATGTTTGTAAAGGTGTTCCTGAATTTACGAGTGAGGCAAAAATCTTAATTATTAAAGGAGAAACTTCCAAATACATAAGCAACGACGATAAAGAAGATCTTAAAAAACGTTTTCCGCATTCAACGCTGGTTATTTTAAATGGAGCCGGACACTGGGTGCATGCCGAGAAGCCGAAAGAATTTTTTGAGACTGTATTGATGTTTATAACAGCTTAATCTCTTTCAGAAGATCACCAACTTCCATATTTTTTGGGAGAAGATACGCGTTTAGACCGCACTCACCTGCGCCTTTCACGTGTTCGATGGAATCATCAATAAATACTGTCTCTTCAGGCAGCAACTCATTTTCTTTCAGTACGAATTCAAAAATTTCTTTATGAGGCTTTCGCATTCCCGTCCGGCAGGAGTAATATACTTTGTCGAAATAATCGTTGAAATTTTTTACGCCGTGATGGATATACAGTTCATTTTCAAATGAAGTAATATGGGGCTCGCAGGTATTGCTTAATAAAAACGTATTATAATTCTGTTTCATTTTCACAAGAAGGTCGAGCCTTTTCTCCGGCACATCCAGCAGCATGGCATTCCATGCATAAAGTAAATCTATTTCAGGACCTTCGTAGTGAATTTGTTTCCTTAAACTGGAGAAAAAATCAAAGTCAGAGATCTTTCCTTTGTCAAACTCATTGAATAATTCCATCTGACTAGCTTGGGTGTAAATCTCCTCGAAGGGAATTGCACTCAGCTTGTTAAACTCATGTATAGTAAGGTTTTGATCGAGATTAATAATAACCCCGCCAAGATCGAAAATGATATTTTTTATTTCCTGCATTTATTTTGCAAATATGGGGTAATTATCTATTTTTGCAATCCAAAATCGGAATTTTTAGCTCCTATAGCTCAGCCGGTTAGAGCATCAGACTCATAATCTGAGGGTCCCTGGTTCGAGCCCAGGTGGGAGCACTAAAAGGAAAGCAGATGCTTTCCTTTTTTAATTTTACCCTGAGCGAGAAGTTATCCCGACGGATCTTCAGCGGATGTCGGGAAGCCCAGGTGGGAGCGCGCAAAGCCCGATCACTGATCGGGGCTTTATTTTGTCCATAAATTTTCGTTATATGTTATCTGCAGATGCATTCTATGGCTAAGTGTTTCGACTCTGCGGTGCAAAAAAAATGCCTGACGCATATTTCTGGGGATTTTATTACACGCTTTTTAAGCAGGAATACTTCTATATTTATCGCCGTTGATCTTTTTCGGATTAACTTGCTATCTATTATGAAACTTCCTTTTCCCAGAAAAATAATTTTTGTCTTAGGGTTTTTTGTATTCTTTGTAAAAGTATCTGCTCAGGGCACTACCACTGTCAGTAATATTGAGGAAGCCATTCTATCAACTACCGACAGAACATACGTTTCATTCGGACAAGGTTTGGGAAATTACAAAACACCTTCTGGTATAAAGCGCCTAAACTCATTAGTCTTTGAGGGGCAGATCTCCCCCGATTTTTTAGTGACGCTTTCCGAAAAAAGAACAACCGGTTTTGCTTTTTTTCCAAAAATCGTCATCCGCATGTATAACGAGAAAAGCTTTCCTGTAAAGACACCCAGTTATATGCCCAGCTTGCTTTTTTATCACCGCATAAAATCGCCTTTCACAAAACAAATATTTCGTTTCTTTAAATCCGAAGAACAGCTTGCGTTTCTCACTTACCGAATCAGCCATCATTCTAACGGACAAAGCGGCAATTATTATACGGTCAACAAAGACAGTGTGAATTTTATTAACGGCAATTTTTCAACCAATGCGATGGAAGTGGCTTTTAGCTGGTCTACTATAGATTCCGGCTCTATTGGCAAAGCCTTTATGAACGGGCGTATTGCCTATGAAAGACAACTTAGTTTTGAAAGAGAGCCAAATCTGAAAAATACTTATTACTACAATAAGATCACACTGGAAAGTCACATTATCTATTCGCAAAAAATAAAAGCCTATGTGAATTATGGATTTATGTTCGGAACCCGCAAGTTCGGTGTGCGCCAGTCGCTCGATCTTTATTTTGCTGTGAAACCTTTTCACCGGCTTACTGATTTTTCTATGTTTTTGAGAACCTATTTCGGACCCGATTATTACAATCTCTATTACATAAACAGTCTCAGAGTCGTCACCTTGGGCATTATCGCTGATCCCCTGAATATTCCCGTTTTTAAAAGGCAAAGAAGAAAACGTTAATAAAAATTCCCAAACCATTTAATTGACTACATTACATCTATGGATTGGTGGTATAAAAGTAACAGGCACGAGGTAAATGCCGAAAATAAATTTAATTTGCAGGACACTATCAAAAATGTTCTGCGCGAAGGAAATAGTCTTGCGCAAATTAATTTATATCACGACGATCAGTTCTTTTATGTGAAGACAACAAATCGTATTTCACTAAATTATTTTCTTTCGCAAAACGGTTTTGAGGAAATGGAAGAGGATCCTGAACACGAACTGTTATTACTGTTTGGCCAGCCATAAATCTTCGGCTTTTTTAACGCTTGCTACTCCGGAATAAAAAATGAGTGCCTAAGTTTGCACCTTGCTTTAATATACTATGAAAGTAGCTGTCTTATATCAATTGGGCAGAAATACCGAATATCTCTATGATACCATTCCTAAAAATGAAACGCCAATTATCCTCAACGTCAGCACTGGCTACTTCAATAAATTCGATTTGAAAAGCGACTACAAATTTTTCCGATAAAAAATGCTTCGCTAAAGCGAAGCATTCGTATGTAGTGCTTTCAAAAGTTTTTTTTCTACGCTTTTGATAGCTAGGGAGCCTACACTCCTGCGTGGTTAAAACTACAAGAAGGTCAGTTCAGAGAATTGATCTTGAAGTTGATATTAAAAAGATAATTTGCCTCCATGTTTTTGAAAGTGCAATCGCAGTTATCAGCTTTTAATACCAGGTCTATTAATCCTTTTCCAACGCGGGGCGTATGTTCCGGCACCATTACTGTTTTCGATTTTAAAGCAAGTAATTCTTCTTTGGTGCGTGAATTCAGAAAATTAAGTTGTTCGTTAATGCTGTCTTTTTGTAAAGCGTTCACTACGTTAATAGTATCAATGAGGTAATCGTCTTGTTGTTTAGAGACAACAAGTAATGATTTATACCGGATCTGATCGTCGTTCGGATAAAAGTTATGTTTAATTACATTGTCCACGCACTCATTAATGGCATCATGCACCCGGCTAACCACCATGGGCCTTTCGTTGTTTCCTTCAAGTTTGCTTTTAGTGATCTGTAGGACTTCGCCCAGCACCTTGTCGTCGATAAAACCGTAATAACTAAAAATCACATTATTATTGTGCAGGTTTTCAATAAGTGTACTCATTACATCAATTTTTAAAATTAGTATTCAGTAACCGCGGACAAGAAGTGTCGTTTCCTGATTCAACTTACTTTCTATTCGACCGAATTGACAACAAATGCTGAAACAAGTTCGGCATGACAGTTCAGGGGCGTAAAGATTGCAGAGCAAGAAGGACGGTAAAAAAGGACAGTTCTTTAACGAAATAAAGATACCTATTTTATTGATTTTGCAAACTCTTTGGCGAAATAAGTTAAAATCACTGAAGCCCCAGCGCGTTTCATACTCAGGAGAATCTCATTGCGAACACGGTCACCATCTATCCAGCCCTTTGCTGCTGCGGCTTTTACCATGGCGTATTCGCCGCTCACATTGTAGGCCGCGATGGGAATGTTAAAATTATCGTTCAGTAATTTGATCACGTCGAGGTAGCTTAAAGCCGGCTTTACCATTAGAAAATCGGCGCCTTCATTGAAATCCAGATCTGCTTCCAACAAGGCTTCTTTGCTGTTTGCAGGATTCATTTGATAGGTTTTTTTATCGCCAAATTTAGGGGCGCTATCCAACGCATCGCGAAATGGTCCGTAGAAAGCGCTTGCATACTTGGCGGTATAACTCATGATAGACACATTGGAAAATCCATTATCATCCAAGGCTTCGCGAATGTAACCTACGCGGCCATCCATCATGTCGCTCGGACCAATAATGTCTGCACCCGCTTCCGCCTGCGCTACGGCCATTTTTGCTAGAATCTCAAGGGTTTCGTCGTTTAAGATCTCACCATTTTTTACAAAACCATCATGTCCGTCGCTGCTATAAGGGTCCATCGCTACATCAGTCATAATAAGAGCTTCGGGGAATCGCTTTTTTACTTCACGTAAGGTGGAAAGGTAAAGTCCTTTTTCATTTAAAGATTCTGTTGCCTTTTTATCTTTTAGTTTTTCGCTCAGCCCCGGAAAAACATCAAAAGTCATAATGCCAAGATTCATGCACTCTTCAATCTCTTTTAACAAGAGGTCAGAACTCCTTCGAAAAATACCCGGCATAGAATGCACTTCGCTTTTTTTATTTTTGCCCTCAATCAAAAAAAGTGGGTAAATAAGATCGTTAACAGTAACAGTATTTTCCTGGACCAGGTTTCTGACAGCGGCGTTTTTTCTGTTGCGGCGCGGACGATGCGTGATGTCGATCATAGATGAATTTGGCACGAATTTACGGCTTATTTTGCACTTCGTGCGGTGTTTGACCCAGATTGCACGGTTGCCACAGATTATTTGTGATGGTCTTTCTAGAACCAGCACTCATTACTCTACCACCTATCGGTGCCGGTTAATCTAGTCCGCGAAATCTATTTAATCAGCGGCCTTAATTCGAAGACGGACTAAACTTCATCTGTTCTTCCAGCGAAGCATTCAAAAACCTGCCTTTATCAAGCGAAGGGCTGCGTTCGTTCATTTCCAGCATGGCTGCTAATACCAACTGTGAATAGTTTTGTGAAGCACTTTTGAATTTACCGGTTTGCGTTCTCCAAAGTGTGTAGATCACATCCATGTTTCCTTCGGTAGGGCAAAAAGAATACAAAGCTTTTTGTACATTCCCAGCACCTGCATGGTAAATGTGCATAACCAGCAGGCGGAACCAAAGCTCCTGTTCGTCGTAACTGCTGATACGCAACGAATCCATCATGCGGCGTGCACGCGGAATGCAAATATATTTGATAAGACTGCTGGCTGCATAAGCACTTCTTTCAAAGTCTGCTCGCTCGTCGATCGATTTATTTACTTTTAAGCCATACATCTTCGCCACATCCTTCATCAACTGGAAAGGGCCGTACGCGCCTACGTTTGACTTCTGTAATTTATTCGGACTTTCAATAAGCAGAATAGCCTGCGCATACCAAGGGTCCACATCATTCTGAATAAAACAATTAATACCCTTGTCGAAATTCAAAGATGTTTTGTTGAAATCGTAAAAGAATTTTTTTCCGGCGGTGAGTAATATTTTACTGGTGGTATCCAGATTTTTAGAAAGACGCACACTGTCCTTAAAATATTTTTTGGCTGAATCTGTTTTAGCGTTCCAGTCCTTTAAGCTAATTTTTTGTACAATACAGCGGGATTTTGCAACACAAAGGTAAGCGGTGTCCGACTCCATGTTCATAATGTCGCGCCAGAATTTAATTTGTGGAAGTGTATCTACTTTATAATGGTAAATAGATCTGTCGAAAATATAGTTCTCGTTGCAATTGGTTTGTGGGTTATAAATGCCAACAACACTTTTGCAATGATCTTTCGTAGCAGGTCCGTTGTAGGAAAGAACTGTGTTTGTTTTTTTGGACAAGGAATCATCTCCGTTATGAGCGGAAACGGCAGCGGAACATAAGAGAACCAGAATCAGGAGAACACTACGCATTTATTAAACCAAAATTGATGATGAGTTATAAAGTTAGCGAAAAAACAACTAAGATCAAAGAAAAAATTCCTGGATTATGAGCGGCTGTTTGTTAATTTAACCGGAAACAAAAAGTAGAACAGAGCGTAAAGTCACGCAGTTTTATTTTTTTCCAAACGACACTACCGCTTTACCTATTCCCGTAAAAGAAACAACATTTAACGGAAATTCAAGAAAGACGTGTAGAAAGCTCAGGAAAAATAATACCTGCAGACCAAGGTTATAATCATAAACATACAACGCAATGGATATGAGCCACAATGCAATAGTACCGAGAAGAATATTTTTTGGAACCTGGTGCCATTTGATCACTGAAGTTTTTGAGAACCAGTTGAGATAATGATAAGTGTAGGCGAAAGCTATAAAGCGCATGATTACAAAGCCCGCATTGGTAGTGAAGATCTGCCTGGCATCGGTGAGTTTATCCATGTTGAAATAATTGATGAGGTAAAAATTAAGATCACCGAACCTCTGGTAACTTTTCTGCGTATAGTCACTCACGGTGTAATAAAGGTTGGAAGGCTGAATAACAATAATCAGCACCGAACAGGCGATGAGAACAAGAATAGAGATTATCCCAGGAATTGACCTTTCTTTAATAACGCCAAAAAGCATAAACGCCCAGGTAAATATAAAAACGTGGATAATGGTCGGTAAAAAAATAGCTACCCAGATAAAGAAATTGGGAGAATTATTGAGAAACGCAACTGCAATGAAAGAAAGTGTAATCACAGCCAGGCGGTATAGCCAGTCTTTAATAAACACAAACGCTATACAGGACAGTAGACTAAGAAAAATGAGGTCAGCCGTGAATCCGAAATTTTTTGGTGGATTATAATTCCAGTAAACCAGTAAAACACAGGCACCAACTAAAAAAGCGAAATCATATTTTCCTTTGGTGAAATAATTTTTTTTATGCAACCAGCCAATCTCCGTCAAGTAGTGTAGTGGTCCAAGCACACCGTAAGAGAAAAGGAAAAGCTCAAACGGAATAAAAAACGAAAGAAGGCAGGAAAAAACAATTAAGCCCGTATTGAGGTGATGAATGGCATTAGGCTTCATTTTTTCTTAGGATTGGCGGGTTTAGGATTTAAATATTCCTTTATATAATCATCGAATTTCTGTGTTTTGTAACTGTCAGATCCAATATAGGAAAGAATAGGTTTTAGCTGCTCGGGCGAACGGTAAAAATTTAATACATCAATATTATTTAGCTGCTCGTCAAGCATACAGAGCGAAGGGAAGGCCAGCCTGTTGTTGGCCAATTTAGCCGAAAGTGTGTGCAAGGGGAAATTATTGATCAATGTATTGTAATATTTTTCGTTCTTAAAAATAATAGTGTCTTTAGAAGTGGCATCAAAGTTAACAAGGTAAAACTTTTTATTGATGTAAGAAGCAATGCTGGTATCCACAAAAGTAGTTGCGTTCATCACTTTACAACTGTTGCAGAAATCGGTGCTAAAAGTAACCAGTACTTTTTTCGGCTTCTTTTTCTGAAGCTTTTCCACTTCCTGAATACTGTATAATTTTACCGCTGTTTTAGGAAAAGCAGTATCGTAAAAAGTATGGGTGAAGTGTTTCTGAAATTCGTCAAAAATAGACGTCTGCCAGGCATTCTCAACCAGGAAAATAAGGATGGGCTCTAGCTTTTTATCTTCAAGGTAACCCTGACTCAAAAGATTATACTCAAAATTATTAGTCACAAACATGGTAGAAGGATAACTTAGTTTTTCGCCAAGAAACTTTACCGCCAGTTCGTGCGGCGTTTTAGGTTCTTTAGAAAGTGGTTTGTAGATCTTCCCGTTATATTCAATGGTATCTTTAGTCTCTGCGTTAAATTTAACTGGATAAAAATGGGTATTGATGTAAGTGGCAAGACCCTGGTTAGAATACGTGGTGCGCATCATGTGTTTGCACCAGCCACACCAATCGGTATAAATATCAATAAGAAAAGGCTTTTTAAGGGTTTTATTCTTTTCCTGGGCTTCTTTAAGTGTTAGCCATGCAACTAAGCCGTCTTCACTCTGGGCGGGTAAATAAGTAAACGAGATCAGGAAAATAAATACAAGGATTACTTTTTTTAACATGGTGCGGAAGCTTTACAAGTGTCTGTTTTTTTGCATAAATTTAAAAAATTACCGTCATGATAAAAAATTTACTGCTCACCGGCTTAACAATCTTTAATTTTAGCACATTCGGCCAAAATTTTGTTGCTACTTATGGCTTTCAGGACGTTGTAACGACTGGCGGAACACTTGATCCAAGCGCTACGCCAACAGTAAGTGGTTTAACTTTTGGCTCTTTTTCTGCTTTCGGGACTTCTGCCAACCCGAGCGCCTCAGGAAGATTTTCCTTTACCGGCTGGCCTTTGGGAGGTGTAAACGGCACAGATGATTATTCAAATTTTTTTGGCGTGCTTTCTCCTACGGTTTATTATGAAGTATCAGTAGCCATAGATCCGGGCTACACTCTGAGCCTCAGCAGCATGAGCCTTGCAGTGCGGCGTTCAGGTACCGGCATCAGAACCTACTGCGTGCGATCTGACCTGGATAATTACACAAATAATTTAGCTGCTTCAACAGGAACAACTGCCAAACTTTCTGTAATTCCGCCTAACGTTTTTTTCTGGAATTACGATTCGATTTCTACAGCCAATGACCAGCGAGGAAGCCTCGTAAGCGGCAGTCAGTTTAGCGCACTCACCCATTCTGTTACTTTTCGTTTCTTCGCATGGAACTCTGAACTCAACGGCGGGAGCTTTAGCATCGATAACGTCACTTTTACCGGAACGCTTTTAGCGGCCAATCCGGTGGGGTTTTTGAAGACACCACAAGAAACCGAAATTAAAATAGTGCCTAATCCTGCGATGGGCAGTAAAACGGTCATTTACAATGCGCGTAGCATTAAAAAACTTGAGATACTTTCATTATCGGGGCAAGTTTTAATGATGAAAGAGAACGATGGTCGAGCCGAGACCATAGCAATCGACCTTTCGGCGCTGGAAATCGGAATTTGTTTTTTAAGACTGCATTCTGATGCAGGTGTTTTCATGAAAAAGATTATTTTGACAGAGAAATAGGGCTTTTAGACAATAAAAGCTTAACTTTTCTGTTCAGTAGCTATAGTTTCTCTGAAGGATTTTAAACAGGCTCTTGAACATGGGATGAAAAAATACTTAGCACTACCGATTTTAGCTGTGATATACTCCTGCGCGTCCCTGCACACGCCATCACCACATTTTGTTCCATCCATCACCAAAAAAAATCAATTTGAAGGAGAAGCTGCGGCTGGTCTCATGTCCGCAAGTGTCAATTTTGCTTATTCACCGCTGAACCGTTTAAACGTGATGGCAAACGTGCAGGTGCTGCCTACAAAAAATTCAGGACCTCATTACCAGCGGAATTGTGAAATGGCTATTGGTACTTATGGGTCGGGGAAAAGAATTATTTATGGATTCAACACGGGTTATGGCATGGGCGCTTATAATTGGGATTACAACCAGTTTAACGACTCTACCACTTATTCGCTGCGCACCAAAGGTAATTTTCAGAAGCTTATGGTGCAGGTTTATATTGCAATTACGGATGAGCCTCTAAAGCCGAATTGGATGGCAGGCATCTCATTGAAAGAAAATTTTTACTGGGACCAATATACCTCGCTTAAATACACTAAGCAGCAGCACGCCGATTTTTCGGGCCTCGAAAAAAACATGTCTTTTGAGCCTTGTGTGTTTGTGAAAAATTCGTTTGCGGGGAAATTTTATGTGCATGTGCAGGCCGGAATGAACATCAGCTGCGATCGCACCATGTTCTGGCTTACGCAGTATGTGTTTACCCGTATTGGGCTTGGTATGCGTCTCGGCTCTTAACCTATGAGTTTTTTATTAATGCGGTAGCCTTTTCCCTTTTGAGATTGAATGATACGCTTGCCAAAAAACTGCCGTATATTATATACGTGAACGTCTATGGTGCGTTTGCTGGCAACAGTTTCGTCGTTCCAAATAGATACAGCGATCTCCGGCTTACTAAAGAATTTTTCAGCGTTGTTGTAAAGTAATTCGAATAGTTTGAATTCTTTTCTCGGCAATTGAAATGCAACGCCGTTTTTAAAGATCAAATGCCGGTCATTGTCTATAAAGACTTCACGCTTCTGGTCGCTTTTAATTTTGACGCGGCGGCGTAACAAATTTTTCAAAAACAATTCCATCACCGACGCTTTATTATGGAAGTTGATGAAGGAATCAACACCCGAGTTAAAAGCCAGCTCCTGCACAAAATCGTCCTGCTTGTCGGTATAAATAACAATGAAAGGATTTGAATCCAAATTGCGCTGACGAATTTCTTTGCATAAAACAACACCGTCGTTCGGTTGCAGATCGAGGTTTAAAAAAATAACATCCGCACGATTTGTTTCCAGGAATTCTAAAAAATCTTTTTCCTGATTAAAAATGCAGATATCTTCAAAATTGCGCTTAAGCGCATCCACGGTTTTAAAAATGCCGTTAATGGCGTTATCTACAAAAATTATGGAGGACTTGTTCACACTCATCTCAGAAAGTAAAGTTTGACTTTTAAGTTTAAGCCTGCGCCAAATCAATGTTAACTTAACATTAAATGATGGCCGTCTTTTTTTTTAAAGCCACAGATTACGCGGATTCCCCAGAGCTAAACAAGAGGAGGAGAATTTTACTCCAAATAATTTCGCAGATCTCACTAACAGAAACGTGTATTCGAACTATTAAAAAAAGGGTAAGAACCAGTAATACAAGACTCCGCGTTATCAGCGGATTTAGCTTCGGTAAAAGGAAATTATTTCGTTGCGAATAATTTATTGGCAGAAATTTTCAGGATGCCAAAGATCTTCCCGGTTTCATCTTGCAGGGAAGTCATGTTTGATGGGTAAGTCACTTTTAGATTTCTTATAAAAGCATCCATTTTAGTCAGCCAGGGCTTTAGCGATTTAACCGAACGCTTGTTGATGATTGTTTTAAGTGCGGGATTGGTGTCTGTTGCTCTCAGAAGATCGTTTACGAGAACTTTGACTTTTTTATTTTCAAAAGGATAATCCGGTAGGGTCCTCGCCAAAATAAATTTAAGCAGATCAACATTGAGGTGGTAGCTTTTTAGCAACCCTTCGAGGGGATAACCGTTCTCTTTGCAGGACTTGATCCTGGCTAGGGCATATGTGATCTTCTTTTCAGTCATAAAATAAAAACGCCTGCTAAAATAGCAGGCGTTTTTTAGAAAAGCGGTTAAATTTATTTATTCACCACTAATTTAACGGTTTCTTTACCGTTGGCAGTGTTTAATGTTACAAAGTAAATACCGTTTTGTAATTCCGAAGTATGAATGGTGAAGTGATTTTCTCCATTAACAAGCATTTGGTTCTTAACCGGGCTTGCAACAAGTTTACCAGTGATATCATAAACACTTACGTTTAGTGACGCTACATTTTGAGCTTTCACAGTTAGTACTGCGGCTTCAGTAGAAGGATTTGGGTATAAAGAAACGGATGCAAGTGTGTTGTTGATTTCCTTAACAGCAACATCTAAACACGTGTTGGTTGTAATAGAACTCATAGAGGTTTGCATACCGTTAGCATTAGTAACCATTAAATACACAGTGAATGTTCCTATTGTAGAAATAGTGAAAGTTGGATTTACAGCTGAAGTGCTTGAAATTACAACACCTGGTGAAACGCTCCATGACAGGGCGCAATAATCAGCAGAGACAGTTGTTGTAGCAGGGAACATTGCAGGTGTGATAACACCACCGCTGCTGATACAAAATTGAGCTGGTGTATTTACAATCGCTGTTGTGGCCATTGTAGTAGTAGCAGCAGAAATGGCAGCATCTGTGAAGCTTGCACCCGCGAGGGCTATCGAACCAACAGCCGGACGGTAATCAGGTGTAAAATAGTTGTACGGTGTTGTTAAAATGTTGTTGAATAATGGATTGGAATAAGTGATCGAATCATTTGCATTTGCTCCGAACCAAGCTGGTGCATTAAAGGTACTTCCTGAATTTACTTCAGTAACTTTACCTGCTGAAGTTCCGGCAACGATATTATTTTTATAGGCGATAGCACCGTTTGTAGCAGCAGTTTCGCAGGCAGAACCATCAATATGAATTCCTCTTTGAACATCCATGAAAAGTGAGTTGTAAATTTTCAGATTACTTGCACGGCGAATACGTGCACCGCGACGGTAATTAATGTTGACAGTGTTTGTGGAAGCTCCTCTGTACGGACCAACCATTGTAACGTTACTAAAAATTGCAGAAGTGACAGGAGTTAAAGTAGTACCGGCTGAATTATTGTCTGATTCAAACCCTTCTGATAAGGAGATATCTGCAATATTTGGATCACGAACAATAAGACCAAATTGAACATTTCCTCTATAACCAAAATCTGTATCAAAATCATCATCAAGAGTGCGATAAGCTACAAGCCATTTTGCATTTACTGTTCCACCAAACCATTCGTAGGCATCATCAAGAACATAAGAAATCTGAATGTGTTCTAAAGTTGTACCTCTACCAACAGATCCCATGGTTAAACCATTGATCTCCTGATTCGGTTGATATGGAAAACCACCAAATTCAAGACGCACATATTTTAAAGAACCTGAATTATCATTATCGTTGAACAAGCCTGGTGAAGCAACACCATGCTCGCTATTTGCGCTTTGCGGTAAGCCTTCGATGAAGTTAACACCTGCGGTATAGTTATTTGAAGCGGTTCCTAATAAAATAATTCCTCCCCAATCGCCGCCCGTGCGTGATCCAGCAGCTTCCCCCGATGTAAAAACAATAGGAGCGGTTGCAGTACCATTAGCAATGAGTTGTGAACCTCTGGTCACAACTAGCGCACCGCCTAAATTTTTTGCACAACGAATAACAACACCTGCTTGAATAGTTAATATAGAGTTATTTGTAACGTAAATTGGACCTTGTAGTAACACCGTTTGGCCTGCTGCCCATGTAGTGTTTGTAGTTACGTTAGCATTAACAGTTACAGTTGGCGCAGGATAAACTTTATTTTGTGGATCCCACTCAGTCCAATTGTCTGTCCAAGGCGCAGCTGGTGCCGGCGCAAAAGCACCACGATAACAAGTTTTTGTGAAAAAGCCTGATTGGGCAATACCTGAAGTCAGAGTAAAGAGTGATAAGGCTGAGAATAGAATTTTTTTCATGATTTTTTATTTAAAATTGTCTGGCAAAGTTCCTCTATTTATGTCTTCCAGATGTTACTTTAATTTTAAGTTAAGTATATTAATACATTTTCTCAATGTTAAGAAAAAGAGATTTATTATAATTTATAGATAACCTGTAGTGATAATGTAGTGCCCACGGTTTGCAACCAAAAGGGAGCGGTATTTTCTGACTTTGCTTTTAACCGCTTTGCGTCAAAATTTTGTACAAAACGCAAGGGCTGACTGCTTGCGAATAAATCTCTGATATTAAACCTGATATCGAGTTTATTTTTAAAAAAGCTTTTGGAGGCCTGCAAATCCACTACAGTTCTGGGCATTTCCCAAACTTCTTCAAACTGATCGTTTCCAACAATATAAATTCTTTGTCCAACCCTGTTAATCATCGCGCTAAAGCTGTAGTTGTTTTTTAAATCGATATAAGATAATCCACCATTAAGCAAGTAGGGCGATTGGCCTTGCATAGGACGTTCGTAGAGAGCATAAGTGTTTTTTGGGTCAATTTTAGATTCGATTAAAGACAGGTTGGTAAAGAGGGTGAGATTATCCAAAACGCGGCCGATAAAAGACGAATCATTTTTGTGAAATTTTCCTACGTTAATTCTATACTCGAATTCCACCCCTCTGCAAAAAGCGCTGGGTACATTTTTATAAGTAAGATCTGTGGCGTTTTGGCCCTTCGAAAGTTCAATAGGGTTTTCAAATTGTTTGTAAAAACCAGAAACGGAAACCAATTGGCCGGACCCCGGGAACCATTCAAAGCGGAGATCATAATTATCTATCAACGCTCTTTTAAGGTTAGGGTCGCCTTGTAGACTAAACTGAGTGTTAAAATCATAAAAAAGAAACGGAGCAAGTTCTCTAAACTCAGGACGATTAATTGTTTTAGAGTAGGATGCTCTCAAATTGATTTTATCAGTAGGAGAAACAATTACGTTAAGAGAAGGTAGAATATCAGTAACGGTAGTATCACGATTTATAACCTCCTTGTTAATCAGATACCGCACGTCGAAAAATTCAAGCGTTTGTTTATAGCTTTCAACACGCGCGCCTGCCACAACTCTTAAATAGCTGCGGTATTTCACGTCTGCCATAACATACCCCGCTGTTAAATTAGATTTAGCCTTATAAGAACTTTGCGGTAAGGTAGACTCCAATAACTTAAAGCCTCCGACTTGTTGGGAAGTTGACGAGGAAGGAGTTAAAACTCCCATATTTTGTTGCGTAAATATTTCATTTGTTGGCAGGTAGTTTAAATTTGAATTGTAAACAGTAGAGCCGCCAGATCCACCATACTCTGCGTATGAAAATTGTCTGAAATCAAAAACTCTGTCGCGGTGCTGGTAAAGGCCGCCAACTTTACTTTCGAGAGAAACGTTTTTGTTAAGTTTATGATTGTGCGTAAGGTCTAATTTTCCATTGTAAATAAATTCATTAAGTTTACTCCACAGCATTACCCCAGAATAATCATTACTAGAGGTGTTGCTTGTTGCTATTTGTGCCCTCCAGGTGGTATCGTTGGGATCATAGAAAGGTGGTTCGGAAGGATCAGTATTCTTATCCTCAAGGTAAGTTAAGCGATTATAGGTGTGTCTTCTTAAATTAGGAATAGTCCGTTTTACATTGGCATAGTTTCCATTCCAATTGATTTTAATTTTTGCTTTTGGTATGTAATGTTCACCAATTAACTGACTGCTTAGGGCATTGTTTTGTGTAAACCATAATGCAGTGGATCTCACAAGTAGTGGATTTCTTTCAACAGGGGTTGTTGTTCCATTCCTTTCAATTACCCGATCATCAGAGGCAATGCTATATAGGTTCTTAAAGCTTATCGAATTATTTTCATTTAATTTGCAAGAAGCATTTAACAAAACTCCGATTAGTTTTTGATTCTGGTAAGTTTTATCCAGAAACTTTTTATCCAATAAAAGAGGATCATTCACGTCGTTTGGTGACCCAGACAGATAAGCAAGTCTTTCAGTGGTGTAATACGAGTTTGTGTTGTTGTAAGATAAAGATCCTAAAAGACCAAAAAAATCTTTTTCCTTTCTTTTAAAATTCCATCCGGCTGATGCCTGGTAACTTGAATTAGGGGCAAATTTTTTATTATAGACACCCCAATCACTTGAACTTACTTTTTGTGCCAGCTGTCCCTGTAAATTCACGTCATTTGGGAATTCTCCGTAATCGGGTATTTTATCCGACAAGGCTCTTGTTCCATCATCGGTTCCTAACCAATCAGTTTTTCCTCCTTTGTAATACAATCTTTCTTTCCCTGTTGTTAGCGTGTTATAACCAGCACCCGCAGAAACTAAAACAAAATTCTTCTCCGGTATGTTTTTAGTGTTGATCTCAATAATTCCGCCGGCAAATTCACCCGGCATATCAGGGCGCGCGGTCTTTGTAATAACAAGGTTATCAAGCATGTTGGAAGGGAACAAATCAAAAGAAAAAGCTTTTCTATCACTCTCTGTGCTTGGGAGAGGCGCACCGTTTAAATAAGCGGCATTGTAGCGCTCATTTAAGCCTCGTACAATTGCAAATTTATTATCTTGAATACTAGCACCACTTACGCGTTTCAAAACATCACTAGTATTTCTATCGGGTGTGCGTTTAATGGTTTCAGCACTTACCCCATCACTCACGCTGGCATTGTTCTTTTGCTGAAGCACAAGGGCAGTGTTGTTTTCTTTGTTTAAAGTTACCACTACTTCTACCTCAGTAAGATCTTGTGAAGATGAGGGATCAAGTTGTACGTTAACGTCTGTTGCATCATTCACTAAAACAGTTACCTCTGCGATTTTTTTAGAAGTATAAGAGATATAGCTTACTACAAGCGTTACTTTCCCAACGGGAACATTATTAATTGCGAATTTTCCGTCGAAGTCCGCGGAAGCTCCACGAGACGTGCCCTCCACTAAAACTGTGGCCCCAGGCAATGTTTCCCCTGTTTTGGAGTCTAAAATTGTTCCTGAAATCCTTCCCGTTTGTGCGCTAAAAAGAGTCGTAAGAAATAAAAGTGTGAGCGTTGTTAAATACTTTTGCATACCATAAATTTTATGCTGCAAAAAACGCAAACTAAAATTATTGGTATTTAAATTTCATGTTACCAAAAGTTTAACATAATAGTTGTTTTCGTTAAATAACTTAATGATAAGTTAACTTTGCCCCGAAAGCGTTTTTGTTAATTTTGTATCATAATTTTATACTATGAGTAATTCAGCATTTAAAATATTGTTAGTGGATGATGAGCCGGATATTGTTGAATTTCTTGGCTACAACCTGAAGAAAGAGGGGTACGAGATTTTAACGGCAAATAATGGCAAAGACGCGATTGAGATCGCAAAAAAAGAAATTCCGCACCTGATCGTCCTGGACGTAATGATGCCGGATATGGACGGAATTGAAACCTGCCGCGAAATCCGTGAGCAAAAGGGATTGCAGGATGTTATCATTGCATTTTTAACTGCCCGCAGCGAAGATTATACACAGATTGCAGGATTTGAAGTTGGCGCCGACGACTATATCACAAAACCAATCAAGCCACGGGTTTTCATCAGCCGCGTAAAGGCTTTGTTAAGGAGATTACAAACGGCGGCGAATTCAGAATCAAATGTAGAATTTGGCAGCGTGCGTATTGACAAGGAAAAACATTCTGTCTTTAAAAACGAAGTTGAAATTGCCTTGCCGAAAAAAGAATTTAAATTATTTGCGTTATTGAGCAGTAAACCGGGTAAAGTGTTTACACGTGAATTTATTCTCGACCAGGTTTGGGGCGATGAAGTAGTAGTAGGCGATCGTACAATTGACGTACATATCCGCAAGCTGCGCGAAAAAATTGGCGATGAGTATTTTAAAACCGTAAAAGGGGTGGGATACAAATTCGAATTTTAAAATTTAGCGCTCTGCATTTTCTATTGTTTCGATGCGTTCCGCAAATTAAAAAACCCCTGACCTAAATCAGGGGCTTTTTTGTGCCCGCGAAGAGACTCGAACTCTCAAGGTAATTACACCAACGGCTTCTGAGACCGCAACGTTTGCCAATTTCGCCACACGGGCCTATTTAAACAAAAAACCCAACCGGTTAGGGATGGGCTTTCTGTGTGCGGATGAAGGGACTCGAACCCCCACGCCTTGCGGCGCCAGATCCTAAGTCTGGTGCGGCTGCCATTACGCCACATCCGCAAATTTAGGAGGTCAAATATACACAAATTTTAAACCACGGCAAAATAAAATTTATCTGCCTGAATTATAATCTTCAGCCATTCGCTACCTGTTTAACCGCAGCCAGGACTGGTTTTTACAACCATGAGACTGATAAGGAAATAAAAGCCGAGCGTATCTCTCCCACGTTCACTCTGGACTATTTTTTAATAATTAGTGTCTGTCCGAAAACTAGGTGTTTGGATGGAAAAACTCAGTTTCGAGGCGTGTTAAAAAAAATGATTGTGAGGTTTACTGGGGTAAATGAACGATTATTTTTTTTGACACAACGACGAACATGGAGTTTTCGGACAGACACTAATTAGAAGCCCTCTTGTGGACTATGCGCTTTAAATTGTAAAGTCCCGCTGTACTAAAATTCCGTACCTTGTCAAACATAAAATGGCAATGAAACTCAAGCAGCACGTCTTCCTCACCGGCTTTATGGGAAGCGGTAAAACAACCGCCGGTAAAACACTGGCTCCCTTATTAAAAACGCGTTTTATCGACCTTGATGAATACATCGAGAAAAAAAGCAAGCGCAGCATTCCCGAAATTTTTGAAGAAGAAGGTGAAGCGAAATTTCGCGAGATAGAAACCGCTTGTCTGAACGAACTTTTAAAATTTAAAGATCCGCATGTGTTCTCACTCGGCGGAGGCACTGTTTGTTTTAACGCTAATCTTGAAGCGATTAAAAAGAACGGCGCGCTTATTTATATTGAATTGCCGGTTCCGGCACTTGTTACGCGCATCAGCGAGTCAAAAGACACGCGTCCACTTTTGAAAAATCTTTCTCCTGAAGACCTCAGCACACACATCAGTGAAATTCTTTCGGAACGTGAAAAATTTTACAAGCAGGCGCATATCACTGTAAATGGCTTAAATTTAACGCCACAACTTATTCAGCAAAAACTCATTGGCTTCCAGCAGGAACATACTCCTTAAACTCGCGTTATTTTTGGTCTTCATTCCTCTTCGTTTCTCAGCGCAGGAGCTTGTTCCCAAAAACGCGAATATGGGATTTAATGTCGGACTTAATTTTGCATTCGGTACACACTTTCAAAGACTGGGCGTTAATTTTAATTTTTTCTACGTCAACGATTTTTTTCAGGCGAATACCGAAGTACGCGCATACTTTAATTTTAAAAGTCTTGGGCCAAAACTCCGACACCCTGAGTTAGTCCTGTCGCAGGGAGTTTCTTTTGGCTACGGCGCAACGCATTCTTTTTTTAATCCTTTTTTGTCTTCTGTTTCAAACCAGACAAAGTACAATAATGCCATTGCTTATTCTTACAATGCCTGGTTCAATAAAAGCAGAACTTCACAGCAGACGGGTCTGGTTGCTTTTCAGTTTGATAAAATTTCGTTTATTACAGAGAATGATATTTTAGCGCGAAAAATTCTGGACCGATTTAGAACAGCTGCCTTCCTAGTGCAATATCAGTATGAAGACCAGTTTCAGGCCGCCATTAGCTGCGTGATGTGGACAGGTAAAATGGGATTTAAACACGAGATCAAAAGGCCAGAATTTAATTACGACTGTTATATGGATACCCTTGGAAGTGTTTACGCAAATACCTCGCACGGCCTTTTAAGCGCACAGGTAAAATACAACATGGGCTATTCTCAAAATGTACAGTTGAATGCCGGCATAGATGCGGAACAAATTCGTAACGCTGTGCAAAATCAGTTGATTCACGACATGCGCTTCCTTCCAAAAAAATGGAACAAAGCAAAGAACTGTCATATCCCGATGCTTGATACGTATGGCAATCCATATCTCTACGCAGAAGATCAAAAGATTCGCAAAGCAAAATTATTTTTGAATTTATTTAGTAATGCTAATGTGTTTTATTAGGATAAATTTCAGTATGACAGCATATGCTCGGCCTGATTTGGTCATTCTGGAAGAATCTATTCTTCCAAATTAGGCTTAAAGGGAATTCTATTCTGCTGATTACTCCCGCAATTAGTTCCTTCGGCACCCCAAGATTTACCGGGGCAGGGCCAGATAGGGATTGACAGTGCACGGCCTGATTTGGTCATTCTGGAAGAGTCTGTTCTTCCAAATCAGGCTTAGAGAAAATTCTACTTCAACTTCTCATTACTCAAATGCCGTTCGCTATCGCGATTGGTTTTTTTATCGAGATTTTTTTGAAGGGCGGTTTCTAAATTGATTCCGGTTTGGTTGGCAATGCAAATGAGCACAAACATAACGTCGGCCAGTTCATCTTCCAGACTTTTTTGTTTATCGCTTTCTTTTTCACTTTGTTCGCCGTAGCGGCGTGCCATAATTCTTGCGACTTCGCCTACCTCTTCCATGAGCATGGCGGTATTGGTGAGCTCGTTAAAATAACGGACCCCGTATTTCTTGATCCACTCGTCGACGATCTGTTGGGCTTCTGATATTTTCATGTTTACGATTTTTGCCGCTGATTAGGCGGATTACAAAGATTTATGGTTTATCGACTGGTTATATTGTCCGCTGATTTCATAACCCTCGTTCCTAATAACTATAAGGGCTGCGGCCAAAAGCAACCGTTAAGCGCTCATAACCCCGGCATCGCACTACGCTTCTTTCTTAGGCGCGGCACCCTGCTTAATCCCGTTTCTCTCAAAAGCTATTTTAAACTCATCGTATAATTCACTTGTCAGTTCGCCTGAATCGCCGGGCAGGCAATACGGACGTGCGTGCATGATCACGCTTCCTTCAACCACCTTGCCTACAAAAACCCCTGGCTTTGGCGTCTCCAATACTTTACTGTTAGAATTAAGCACTTCTGCAATTACGTGTTTTACCTGAGAAAGATCATTTTCATTACTCAGCGTTAGAACAATATCTATACGCACATCTCCGTGCCGGCTTGAATTCACAATAGGTCCATTGGACAAAGGTCCGTTTGGAAGAATCACCGTTTTATGATCGGCAGTCAACAAAATAGTATTAAAGATCTGGATCTCGATCACTTCCCCGGCTTGTCCCCCCGCCTCTATCGAATCGCCTACTTTAAAAGGTTTGAAAATTAAAATCAAAACACCTCCAGCAAAATTAGAGAGTGAGCCCTGTAAGGCCAAACCTACCGCGAGACCCGCTGCTCCGAGAATAGTTACAAAACTTGTGGTACCGATTCCCAGCATGCCCGCAACTGTTACAATTAAAATGATCTTTAAGCCGATGCTTACCAGGCTTCTCAAAAATGTTCGCAGGCTTACCTCCAGATCTCTCCGTACCATTGCTTTCTCAGCAATCTTGCCAATACGGTTAACCACCCACATGCCAATAATGAGAACTATAAGTGCGGAAATAACACTCGGCGTGAATTCGATAATGGTATTTACGAAACGGTCGAAGTAGGAAGTAATTCTGTCTTCCCGTATTTTAATATCTTCCCTAATGGCTTCCACAGAAGGAATGATCTTCTTTATCCCTTCCTGACTTTGCAAAAAATGTAACATAGTTTCGTGTAAAAATTATACCTTCACAAAGCTAATTAAAAAATGAAATACCTGATCGCGTTCTTGTTTTTTACGGGCAGTGTGTTTGCTCAGAAACAGCCATCCTGGGATACGTTGCGGTATCAGAAATTCAGATCCAACCTCATGGTTGGTATTTTTCAATCTTACCGCAATTTCAATAACGAATTCCAGCAGTTCAAAGAGAGGGACACTCTGGGCTTCTCCCACACCAATTATATGGCCGAATCGCGCCTCACAACCGGCATCGAAATTAATTACGACAAATTCAGCTTTGGCTTTGCTGTAAAATCTACGCCCCAAAACAACAGCGCTGGGAAAGGCAATACAAAAACCTTGAATGGCAATTTAAATTTTGGTGGTAACAAATGGTTTATTGAAAATTCAGTGAGGTATTTCAAAGGCTTTTACGACAGTAATTCTCCAACATACGACAGCACATTCAAAGAAACCGGCAATTATTATTATCAGCCGAATTTCACCAATACACTCGTGCGCAGTAAATTTTTATACTTTACCAATAGTAAACGTTACTCTGTTCGTTCTGCATACGTTTGTAATTACCGACAACTCAAAAGCGGTGCTACCTGGATCTTCAGCGCTAACACCACTTATAATTACATGCGGAATGACAGTTCATTTTTTCCGGTGGCGGCACGACCTTATTACGGCGGCTACAGCCAAATGAACGGCCTGAAAGTTTTTGCTCTTTCGCTTAACGCAGGAGGTGCAGCAACTCTTGTCATCTGGCGGGCCTTTTTCGTGCATTTTATGTTTATTGTAGGACCCGAGCAACAATGGCGAACCTATAACTATATAGATGGCGCTCCACGCAACCTCTCCTACTTTTCCGTATCAGGTGATGTAAGAGGCTCGTTCGGTATGAATTTTAAGCGTTTCTATTTTATGTCGTTTTCAAGAAATGATTTTGCAGTTTATAATAGTAGCTTTGTAGGGCTCACCAATAAATCCTTAGGCGGTGGATTTATCATGGGATGGCGCTTCAATTCAAAAACCCCGGGATTCTATAAAAAATTCCAGGCGTCAAAAGTTTATTCATTTTTTTAATACCGTATAAGACCTTACATGAGATACCAGAATTTAAACGCATGCATTGCAGACCTAGAAAAAAACGGGCATTTAGTCCGAATTAAAGAAGAAGTAGACCCAGTGCTTGAAATGGCGACCATTCATTTAAAGGTTTTTTCAAAAAACGGGCCGGCTATTCTGTTTGAGAAAGTAAAAGGCAGTAAGTACAAAACCGTTAGTAACCTTTTCGGAACTATTGAACGAAGCAAATTTATGTTCCGGGGCACTTTAGAAAAGATGCAGGAACTCGTGCAGCTGCGCAATAATCCCATGGCAGCCTTGAAGCAACCTTTAAAATATATTTCCACCGGATTGGCAGCTTACAAAGCCCTTCCGAAAAAAGCATCTCTTGCTTCCGGAAATTTCGAGGAAATAAAAATTTCAGACCTTCCTTTAATTAAACACTGGCCAAAAGATGGCGGCGCATTTGTGACACTTCCTCAGGTATATACCGAGGACATTGATAAACCGGGTGTGATGGCGTCCAATCTTGGCATGTATCGTATTCAGCTGAACGGCAATGAGTATGTTACCGATAAGGAAATTGGTTTGCATTACCAGATCCACCGCGGCATTGGTGTGCATCAAAACAAAACTAACAAAAAAAACATTCCCCTTAAAGTCAGCATTTTTGTCGGTGGTCCACCGGCACACACACTGGCAGCGGTAATGCCCTTACCAGAAGGCATCAGCGAGCTGACTTTCGCAGGGGCCCTAGGTGGCAAACGTTTTCGATATGCTTACAAAGATGGCTATTGTATTTCCCTGGATGCCGATTTTGTAATTACCGGAGAAGTTTATCCAAATGAAAATAAGCCGGAAGGTCCTTTTGGTGACCACCTAGGTTATTACAGTTTAAAGCATCCTTTCCCCCTGATGCGCGTGCATAAAGTATATGCCAAAAAAAATGCAATCTGGCCTTTCACTGTGGTGGGAAGACCGCCTCAGGAAGACACGGCGTTTGGTGCCCTCATACACGAGATCAGTGGAAGCGCCATACCAACTGAGATTCCGGGCGTTAAAGAAGTACATGCCGTAGATGCCGCAGGGGTGCATCCCTTATTACTAGCGGTTGGAAGCGAACGGTATACGCCTTACTTAAAAAATAAACGTCCAGCTGAATTGCTCACACAAGCAAACCGCATCTTAGGCACCGGACAATTAAGTCTTGCCAAATATTTGTTTATTAGTGCTGACGAATCAAAAGAAATAAATTGCCACGACATCCGCGGATTCTTTAAATATATTTTTGAAAGGATTGATTTGAAACGCGACCTTCATTTTTATACCAAAACAACTATCGATACGCTGGACTACAGTAGTGATGAGATCAACGAAGGAAGTAAATTAGTTGTTGCGGCTTATGGCGATAAGATTCGCGACCTGAAAACAAGCCTGCCCAAAACAATTGACGAATGTAATTTGGTTACTCATCCGGTTCTTTTGATGGAAGGTGTCCTAGCATTAGAACTCCCAGCATTTACGAACTATGCAACAGCAAAAGAAGAAATTAAGAACCTCGCAACCTGGATCGAACAAAGACAGCAGAATTTTGAAGGCATTGTACAAATTATTATTTACGACAATTTTAAATTCGATACATCGAAAAACTTAAATGACTATGTATGGATCACTTATACACGCAGTAATCCCAGTCACGACATTTACGGGGTGAGCGAAGTAACGGAAAACAAACACTGGGGCTGTAATGGAGCAATGATCATTGACGCGCGCAAAAAACCATTTCACGCACCAGAGTTAAAATTAGATACTGAAACTGAAAAAAAAGTAGCGCGCTTTTTTGAAAAAGGCGCAATACTTGAGAAATGGGCCTAAGCCAAGAATATGCCATTCTATAAAAAAGATATTTTCTTAAACAGTATTTTTTATTTACTGCTAGTACTTATTCTCGTTAACCGCGTAGTTCTTTTTCTAAATGTCAATATTAATTGCATCGACTCTGACCTTCCTTTTTTCTGGGCGGGCATAAAAGACTATTCGGAAGGGTTGTTCTACGAGCCGAGATTTTACGGTCAGGATTACAATACTTTCATGGAATCTCTTCTCTCCGTGCCGCTTTACTGGCTTGGTGTCCCTGTTTATTATGCTTTGCCAATTGCTACACATTTTGTTTCGCTCTTTCCTTTTTTGTTTACTGCTTTTTATTTGTTTTACAAAGGCCGTAAAGAAAATGGCATTCTCATTCTCTGCCTGCTCATGTGCATGTGTGCAGGTTATGATTTCATGGTCAGCCTTCCGCGAGGCGTGAGCGGTGTCTTTTTTACCAGCTTTTTTATCCTCAGCTTATTAAATCCAACCCATTTTGGCTTTCTTGTTCTCAATACGCTTCTATCCGTGCTGGGTTATTTTGTAACGCCAAACTCTGTCGTGGTAAGCGTTCCATTGATGACCTTCTTATTTCTCCACAATTACAAGAACAAAAAATATTATTTCGTAACGCTGTTGTGTTTATTGTTTGCCGGGCCTTGCTATTTATTATTCGATAAATTTTACAAAGATCATCCCGATTATATTATTTATGGCCTCAGTAACAACTGGTCATTCACTTACTTTTTCGATACGCTCAAACACCTCGATAAAAGTTTCGCGCATGTAACTTTTTTAACGGATGAGAACTCAGCCATGCTTTTAGGTTTGCTTCTTTTGATGACCCTGTTTCTCTTTATTATCAATCGCTCTGCGTTCGTGGCGTTTCTCTCTTTTTTCGGAATTATTCTGTTGTCATTCTGCACCAGCAAGGTGCATGAAGGCGTGGTTTGGCCCTTTTACTCCTTTAGCCGCATGTATATCGGCATCCCCGTAGTGATTGTTTTATTCAGCGTGTTTTTTTGGTTTCGGTCAGGACCATTTCTTAACTTCTTTATCCTTCTTGCTTTAACTTTTTCGGTATATAAATTTTACACTTTTAAATCCAACTATGTTTATCATACCGATGAAAAGCGCTGGAATGGTGTACACCTTATCCCATTAAAAACAGTGGTGGACGGATGCAGCGCCTTTAAAGACATTTGCAAAACTAACGGAACAGAGCACCTTCTTATTTCAAACACTTTTTGGCTGAGCACATACATGAACTATGGGGGACAAGCCATATTCAAAGACTTCCCGGATAGCGAAGAAACGTCAGCAGAACGGCGCTACTGGGTGCGCAACGGCAATAAAGACAAAGTTTTAAGGAAATTTATTTTTCTGTCCGTCGATTTTAATTTCGATAAACTACCCTGCGTGCAAGATGCAGCCTTCTCTATTACACGACTAGACGATTATGGTATCTTTTTGATAGAGAATAATAATTTAAAAAACGGAGATTTTATCTCTTTAGTAAATTCCTGTGAAAGAAACTAGTCAAGGTCCATCACCAAAAGGGCTGCTTAGCCCCTAACTAGTGACGAGTGGAAGTGCCCAATGCTTTGTACTTCTCTAAAGTAAGTTATCTGAACGATTATCCTTTGTTTCCGAATACCTTTTTCAGGAGCTCAGTAACGCGGGCTGCCGGATCTTTTCGGATCTTGATTTCTTCATCGGCTATTAAAACCATAAGTCCAACAATCGCTTTATTAGTAACGTAATCGTCCAGATCAGGATTTTGCTTTTTCACCCCAGGAATTCTGTTATAAGCTGTTACTAAAGGATTCCAATAATTTGTAACATTTACTTTTTCGATAGCAGTTTTTACAACCGGTAAAAAATTATTCTTTAAGGGCGTGTAAGTTGTTTTGCGCAGGTAGTTGGTTGCAGCAGTGTCGGCTCCGTTTAAAATCGCGAACCCATCCTGCACGCTCATGTTGGTAATCGCATCAACAAATACCGGCGCCGCTTTTAAGGCTGCTTCTTCTGCAGCGCGGTTCAGGCTCATTTCAAACTCCGCGATCTTTTTTTCAAAGCCCATTTTTAATAACCTTGCTTTCATTTCCTTTGCTTCTTCGGGCCATGGAATATATAAACGCGGATTTTTATAGAAACCGTCAAGTTTGCTCGCCAGGGAAGAAGAGTTGTTCGTGCCCACTGACAATGCCTCTTTCAATCCTTTCACCACTTCTTCGTTACTCAATTTTGAGGTGCCCGTTAAAGCTTTTGTTTTTTTGGAAAGACTGTCTTTATTTAACACGCTTTTAAGTTTAATTTGTGCAGTACCTGTTAAGAAAGCCAGGCTAAATGCGGCTAGAAGGATTTTTTTCATGTATTGAATGTTAGATAGTTGATTTATAATTTCCCAAACGGGTTTTACTTTTATTGATTTTATATTGTCTTCATAAATAATCAAGAAAAGCTGTTCCCAAAGATAAACTAATCGTTAATTTTAGTCCTTTAAAAAATGTGAAATTCCAATGATAAAGGCGGAGATACTGACGATAGGAGATGAAATTCTGATAGGACAAATCACAAACACAAACAGCGTGTGGATTGCCCAGCAACTGAACCTGGCGGGAATTAAGGTGGCGCATATGGCCAGTGTTGCTGATGAAGAAAACGCAATTACCAAGGCCTTTAACGATGCGGCAGAACGGGCCGATTTTGTATTTATTACCGGCGGCCTTGGTCCAACGAAAGATGACATCACTAAAAAAATATTTGCCAATTATTTTAATACAACATTGGTGATGAATGAAGATGTCCTGAAAGAAGTCACGGATTATTTTACAAAAAGAGGGCGTGAGCTCAACGATATTAACCGGCTGCAGGCCATGGTACCTGAAGGCTGCACTATAATCAGGAATACAAATGGCACCGCTCCCGGCATGTGGATGAAAAAAAACAACACCGTATTTGTCAGCATGCCCGGCGTGCCTTATGAAATGAAGGCGATGATGAGTGATCTCATTCTTCCAAAAATTATAAGTGAAAATGTTTTAGCGCATATCTACCATAAAACAATTTTAACCCAAGGCGTTGGCGAAACTGTTATTTCCGAACTGGTGGAAGCTTGGGAAGACGCACTTGTCTTGAAAAACATTCAGCTGGCTTACCTTCCACAGCCAGGCTCTGTGCGGCTTCGTCTTTCTTCTTATGGTAAAGATCTAATCGCTTTGCAGAAAAACATTGACGAAGAAACTGAAAAATTAAAACCATTGATCGGTAAATATATTTTCGGTTACGAAAATTATGGGGAAGAAACGCCGACGCTTGAATTTATTGTCAGTGAGCTTCTGAGAGAACGAAAACAAACACTCGCCCTTGCAGAAAGCTGCACCGGAGGATATATTTCTTCTTTGTTTACCGCTATTCCTGGAGCTTCCGAGGTTTTTAAAGGTGCGGTCGTACCTTATACCAATCTTTCCAAACACGAACTCTTGCAGGTGGACAACAGTTTATTCACCACTGTTGGTTCGGTGAGCCAGAAAGTTGTGGAACAGCTCGCTAAAAACGTGATGAAAAAATTTGGTAGTGACTATTCCATTTCTATTTCAGGAATTGCAGGTCCAAACGGTGGTACTCCAGAAAAACCTGTAGGAACGGTTTGGGTTGCCGTGGCTAACAAAGAAAAACTCCTTACCCACAAATTCCAGTTTGGAGATAACCGCCAAAGAAACATTCTTATGACTGCCGCCGCTGCAATGAACATGCTTCGGAAACTGATCCTGAATCTCCCGTAATACTAATTCTATCTCTATGAAAAATTCACTTTTTACTCCATTTTACCCAAAAGTGCGTAACTATTAATCCATTTTTAATGGATTTTGCCTAAAAACGCAAATTTCAGGTTAAACCCAACCAAAGAACTTTCTTCCTTGTAAGAGGTGAATAAGGTAGGAGGTCAACTTTTAGGACCCCTTATTTTACTACATTTGGTTAAGAAATGGCATATTCGCCCGTTTCGTAATATTTAACCTTACACCCAACCAATAAGGATTTGAGCCTGTATTGGTTTAGTAGATTTGCTATTTAATGGACATTCAGCCAACACTGATAGAAGCTTGTATTAAAGGTGAGCGTAAGGCGGAGTACGACCTTTATAAAGCGACGTATAGTTACCTGATGAGTATCTGTGTGAGGTATACACGAAATTCTGACCGGGCGAAAGAGGTGTTGAACATAGGTTTTCTAAAAATATTAACCAATTTAGAGAGATACAACACTGAAATACCCTTTAAGCCCTGGATTAGAAAAGTGATGATCAATACATTAATAAACGAATACAAGAAAGAGAAAGTTCATACGGGCAACCTGGAATATATAGAAGGTTACCATGAATCGGATCAGTACTCGGAGATCAACCACGCGATTACAAAAATTAATGTGGAGCAGATCTACATTTTTATTTCAAAATTGCCGCCGGCCAGTCAACAAGTTTTTAACCTGTATTACATCGATGGCTATAAGCACAGGGAGATTTCAGGCATGTTGAATATCAGCGAAGGAACCTCTAAGTGGCATTTGAATTCGGCGCGGGAGAAATTAAAAGAAATGTTAAGCAAATTTGAATCACCAATAAACCTCAGTATTCATGAATAGCGAAGAAAGATTTAGAAAGTCCCTAGCGGACATGCTCGCTTCGAAAGATTTTACTTTCGATGAAGCAAACTGGGATAAAGCCCGCCAGATGATTGATGTTAGCAAAAAGCCGCGTAAAGTAGCGCCGTTTATGGTTACAGCTGCGCTACTGATCGTATCCCTATCTACCGCCATTTATTTCTTACCCAACTCTCCTTCCTCTCCTGTAAAAAAAACAAGTGTGGTTACTGCTAACGAATTAAAACCAGTGCCTGCTACCACAGCACTTGCCGATTCTCAACCAATTACTTCGACTCCAAAACCCAATTTAAATACCGAACCAGCACCGCTCCAACAGCGAGCAGCGGCAATGCCTACAAACACTTTACCAGCCAATCAGCCCGAAACTATCAGTGCATCTGACCATCTAACGAATGACCCAGCGCCTGAAAAAATACATCCTGTAACGCTGGAAAAAATTGTTACGAGCGCGCCGAAAATTAGCGTGGAAATAAAATGCATTAAAACGCCTCCGGAAAAAAATCCTGTTTCATTAGGGGCAGCGGATGTTCCGCCACGTGCAAATCCTTTAGCGATCGGATCTGACGATACAAAAACCCCAACAAGTAAAACGCCTTTGCCGGAAAGCACTACAACAACTCCCCTTGCTGTTAATACAATGCCTGGGGGAAATCCTGAAACTAAGGTTCCGGCGAAAACAAAACCTGAAGGCGAAAATATCGCGAGTGATGTCACTCCTCAGGCAAATCCTCCAAAAACAGAACCGCCCGAAAGCCTTCCTGCAAAAGAGATTCCCGCTCCTAGTCCAAATTATTCGCTTGCGAACGACGCTCCGTCTCCTTTACTTCCTCCCGCTACAAAAGACTCTGCAAATGCATTGCCCGCTCCAGCCGATAATGATAATGGCGAATTAGGAAAACCAAGAGAAGACCTCGTGATCTTCTCCTTCGAAGCTGGCCCGAATTATGCCTACGGTTGGAAAAATCCCGGATCGCACGATGCCAGTGGATTTACTCCTGTAGTTGGCATTAACTACTTCACTAACTTCAAGTCTAAAATGAGCCTGAGTATTGGTCTGCACTATACATCTGTAAGTAATTTAAGCTTTAGCTCTTACACGTCAAAGGTTGTTCATCTTGGTCTGGGCGAAGAAAGTCATGTATCGGTATTTACGCCGGTAAAAGTGCA
>Ga0335394_10000338_pt1 | contig 48178 bp, 41 predicted proteins | sample MAT03_FD_205741 | JGI IMG/M metagenome (GOLD analysis project Ga0335394, IMG submission 205741) | Freshwater microbial communities from Lake Fryxell liftoff mats and glacier meltwater in Antarctica - MAT-03 (spades assembly) (version 2) ... | reverse complement strand
TAACCGGGCGTGGGCGCAGCGTTCACCGTACAGTCAATGGTGTAGGTTGCAGGCGATGGAATATTGATACCGTTATGAGTCACCGTCACCGTCGTGCTGAACGGTGTCCCGCCGCTGGCAGCCGTCGCATTACAATCTACCGTGATGTTCGTCGGCGCACCACCATTGTTAATCGTAAAGGTATTGAGAGACGTAAGCGTAAAATCGGTGGTATTGCCCAAAACGACGCTTGTGATATTCAGGGGCGCATCGCCAATTTCGGAGACTGCAATCGTCGCTGTCGTGGCTGTTCCCACCGTAGTAGTTAACGGAATTGCTGGCGAACCCGATACAGGATTGGAGTCGTATCCCGGCGAGGGCGTGGCGTTCACCGTACAGTCAATCGTATATGTCGCTGGCGAAGCGATATTCGTCCCGTTGTGCGTGACCGTCACCGTCGTGCTGAACGGTGTACCGCCGCTGGCAACCGTCGCATTACAGTCCACAGTGATATTTTGCGGTGCGCCAGCCACAGTAATCGTAAATGCGGCAGGCGATGTGAGCGTGAAGTCGGTTGTATTGCCCAACACCACACTCGCAATATTGAGGTCGAGTGCGCCAATATTGGACACCGCAATCGTCGCTGTGAGAGGTGAACCGATGCTCGTCACTAACGGAATGGTCGCGCCGGGTACAGGATTAGAATCATAACCGGGTGCGGGGGCAGCATTGACCGTACAGTTAATGGTATAAGTCGCAGGACTACCCGGCGCATTGTGATTAACCGTCACTGTCGTGCTAGGTGTGCCTACCGCCGTTGCATTACAATCCACCGTAATGTCTTCCGATATGCCGGAGGCATCTGCGACAGTAAAGTTGTTGGGCGACGTAAGTGTAAAGTCCGTCGTATTGCTCAAGACGACACTGGTGATGTCTAGGTTTTGATTCCCCGTCTCAGATACGGCGATTGTGGCTGTGGCAGGCGTACCTACCGACGTCACCAACGGAATTACACTACCAGAAGCCGGTACAGAACTATAGCCTGCCTGCGTCACCACACAGTTCACAGTATAGGTGACGGGCGAAGCCACATTCACGCCGTTGTGCGGAACGCTCACAGTCGTCGTATAGGGCGTTACAAACGTGGGCGTGGTCGCATCGCAGCCAATGGTAATCGGTACATCCGCGCCGAGATTAGCAATCGTAAAGCTGGCTGGCGTAGTCAATGTCAGTTCGGAGTCACCAGAGAGCGTAATCGGCCCCACATTTAAGGGACTGTCGCCTGTTTCGCTGACCGTAATCGTCGTGCTAGTATCTGCCCCAACCGTCGTAAGCAAGTTAATGACGGTGCCAGGTGGAGGATTTGAACCATACCCCGGCGCTAAAACCGTGCATTCCACCGTATAGGTCGCAGGACTGCCGGGGGCATTATGGGTGACGGTCACGGTGGTGGTAAAGGGCGTTCCCGCGCTGGCAGCCGTCGCATTACATTCGATGATAATATTTTGTGCGCCACCGAGGTCTAAAATCGTAAAACTGGTGGGCGAGAGCAATGTAAAATCGGTGGTATTGCTTAAAACGACGTTGGTCACATTGAGATCAGCATCACCTGCCTCTGAAACGGCGATGTTAGCATTGGCTGGATTACCAACCGTTGTCGTGACCGGAATTGTATCGCCTATCGGCGGAGTAGAAGCATACCCCGGTTGCAGCGGAACGTTGACCTCGCAGCTAATCGTATAGAAAAAGCCAGCTTGAGGGGTCGTCGGTTCTAGTGGATCGTTGGTATTCACCAAAACAGTCGTGACAAACGGTGTTCCGCCGCTGGTAGTAGTGGCATTACACGTCACAATAATTTGAATCGGAGTCGGCCCTGATGGCAGTGTAATTGGAAGCGAAGCAGGTGCAGGCGCGGTTCGGGTAAAATCGGTCAAATTACTAATCGTGATCGCATCGACACTCAAATCTGAGCGTCCGCCGCGATTATCAACCGCAATAACCACATCCAAAGGCGTACCCACAAATGTACTGACAGCAATCGTCGCGCCAGGAATGGGGTCTGATGTATATTCGGGCGCAAGGGTCAAGGGAACACAAAGAGAAAACTCCGATGTTTCATTGGTGGTTAAATTAGTGGCAGTACTGGTAATGAATAGATTCGGCAGCACGGCAGGCAGCGCGAACAAGAATGTGGCGTTACCTCCTGGATCCGTCGTGACGTTTTGTCCAGTGATGAAGTCTGTACCCTCCCCAAAAGTCGAGGGATCACAAGCATCGCTGCTGAAAAACTCAAGGCGGAAAGTGGTACTCGCAATGCTGTCGAGCGTCCCGCTGATGACTGCGTTGTTGTTTGTGCCTTCCGCACTGGTGATGACCGGGAAATTCTGGAGATTATTCGCACCCAAATCGCCATCGCCTGCATCGTTGGCGGTCACATCGTTATCCGCTAGGTCAATGCCAAGCCCGCCGTTCTGATTAATCGAATTAGCGAGAATCCGGTTGTCAGTAGAGGCATTTACAACAACTACGCCATCACGCGCATTATTCGCAATCGTATTGCCTTCATCCATCGTCGCCCCGCCGATGAGATTGCCAGAGGCATTGTTAATCCGCACCCCATAGGTGCCATTGCCCACGACATCGCCAAAATTGGTCGTACCGACAAAATTGTCTTGGACAATATTTCCGGTTGAACCCGCGTTGACGAGCGTGATGCCGCTGCCCGTATTGCCAGCAACGGTATTGCCGCTGTCTACGGTACCAATGACGTTATTGGGCGAGCCATCGACCACGATACCAACATTATTCGCCATAGCGACAAATCCGCTAGAATCGATGCCGATCAAATTGCTTTGAATATCGTTACCACTTGCGCCATTGATGAGGTTAACGCCAAAGCCGATATTGCCGGAAATGATATTTCCAGATTCGGGAGTCGTACCGCCGATTAAGCCGTCCACCACCGCATCAAACAAAATACCGTTAAGCGTGTTGGCAATCGGCACCGTGCCAACAGCATCCGCGCCAATCGTATTCCCTTGAATGGTAGTATTAATCGAAGCAACACCCGTGACGAGGATGCCATTGCCCTGATTTCCAGCGATGATATTCCGCGCGAAGCTGTTTGAGCCGCCGATAATCGATCCGACGGAGGCGTTGATGTTGATGCCGTTCTGTGAATTGGAAAGCTGCGCCGTACCGCTTTGGTCAATGCCGATAAAATTGCCTTCGACAGCATTGGTATTCGCCCCGGCTAGGATGCTGATGCCATCGCCATTGTTTCCAGAGATCACATTGCCAGAATCCGGCGCGACCCCGCCCACAAAATTCCCTGAAGCACCCGTAATCTGTACCCCGCCATTATTCGGAAGTGCCGCGTCTCCGTTGACGCTTGTGCCGATATAATTATTTTCTAGGCGATTATTGGTTGCGGATGCGCCTTGAATGTTGACCCCAAATCCGCCGTTGCCAGCGATGACATTACGTCCGTTGGTGGTCGGGCGACCAATCACATTATTTGCGCCGCCGTTAACGTTGACCCCATGCCCAGTGTTGGCAAATGTCGATACACCATCTGGCGCAAGACCAATCATATTACATTCGATGATGGCATTATCGCCGCTGATGGCAATGCCGTCGCCGCCGAAACCGTTGATAATCAACCCGCGTATCTCAACATTATCAGCCGTGATATTTAATGCCGTCGCCGCGACCCCTGTGCCGTTGAGTTCGACCAACAAATTCAGCGGGTCACAAACACCACCTTGCGTCGTCCCATCAATAATGACGGTATCGCTGATGTCCGGCAATACGCCAAAAGGAAAAGACAGCGAAGCGAGAATACTCCCGCCCCCAAGATTAAATTGAATCGTGTCCGAGCCTGCCGCCGCGTTGGCCTCAAAAATCGCATCGCGCAGCGTACAGACGGCATCGCACACATTATCCGAGAGCGTGTCATCCGGCTCATTGACTTCAAAAGTCGCCGCGCGAACAGGCGTGGGAGTAGTAGAAAATACAAAAAATAAGGTCGCCAGCAGAAAAACAGCACCAGCGAGTTTATAAAGACGGTTTTTAGACATAAGTTTGGTTCTCCCGACGGTTGACCTCGGAAATGAAATTCGGCGCAATAATCACTGAATATAGTATAGAGGAGAATTGAGAAGAAAGCCGATTAACTTATAGGATTTTCTGGCTGATGGATTGTCAGAAAGTATTCACAACCCACAGCGGCTAGGATTCTGCCTCGCCTTCGTAAACGATTCCTTCCTCAAGGCCGATTTCATCTAGGACGGCGCGAATATGCTCAACATCAGCGCTATCAGCCGAATCGTAGGTCAAGACGTACACGATTCGGGCATTTGGGTCGCTGCTGCGTGAGGCGGTAGACACTTTTGATTTGTAACCTAATTTTCCAGCGCGAGTTGCTTCTCGGATTTTCAGCCAGAGCGCGTCCACCCCGCCAATATCGGTTTGAAGCACAAAAGCGCCAGCACGGATAGTCGGCTGCTGAGTCGTATTTTCCGGCTTAGACTCAATCCAATAGACGGCACCCACTTGTGATGGCAGCACATCCGCATCATGCTGCATTCGTGCCTGCTGCACCATGCTAATCAGATCGAGATTAGGCGGATCATTTTTAGGGTCGGTCATTTGCGGGTAATTTCCATAACCTGCTCGAATAATGCGCCATTAGTGGCGATGCTCTGGCCGCCGTAGATGGTCGGTATCCCCTGCCAATCGGTGAAGGTGCCGCCTGCTTCTTCCATGATGACTTGAAGTGGAGCACAATCCCACACCTGCATTTTCGCATCCAGCATAATTTCCGCCCGCCCGGTAGCGACCAGCAAATAGCCATAAGCATCGCCCCAAGTGCGCTGGATGTACGTTTCATCCACTAAGCGCGACCATGCCCCCGCCTTGCCCGTGCGCTCAAATTGATTGATGTCGCTGGCAAGCAACACCGCCTCGCGCAAGTGCTTCACCGCCGACACATGCGTCCGCCGCCCGTTCCAATAGCATCCACCGCCGCGCATCGCATAAACGGTTTCGTTTAAAGCTGGGAAGTGCGCCACACCCACAAGCGGCTTTTGATCTTCGACCAGCGCCAGCAGCACCCCGTATAATGGGACACCCTGCACAAATGATTTCGTGCCGTTGATGGGGTCAATAATCCACGTCAATTGAGAAGCGCCAGGCTGCTCCCCAAATTCTTCGCCGATTACGCCATGATCGGGAAACGCCTGACCGATTAAAGCCCGTAATTTGCGCTCGGCTTCCTTATCAGCAATCGTCACGGGAGAATTATCGCTTTTACGTTCAACTGTCGGCTGAGTCTGAAAATAGCCTAACGTAATCCGTCCCGCCTGCCATGCGGCATCCAGCGCAAATTCGAGATAGGGCGCAAGGTTCATTCCGTCATCTCCGCCAACTCAAAAAATGGCTGATGTTTCATCGTCTCCGGGATAGGCAAGCCCAACAGCTTACACAACGTCGGCGCGACTTGAAGCTGCGAAATAGTCTTGCGCGTATCGCCCTCACCGCCGTCCGGTTGAATCACATACATCGGGACGCGGCGCACATCATCGCCTGTGCCGCCGTGTGCGCCGTCATTGTTCATGCCGTGATCGGCAGTGATGAGGACGACATAGCCCATCTGCATTACCGTCGGCAGCAAATAGGCCATAATTTGATCTTGAACGATGGCATTTTTGCGATATTCAGCCGTATCTGCACCGTGTTTTTCACCGAGATAATCCATCCCCATTGGGTGAATCAGCAGATAATCTGGAAAAAATTTAGTCAGCAGAGTCGCGCCCGCCGCGAATACTTCTAAATCGGGCATCGCATCCGCCATATAAAAGCGCCCATGCTGAATCGCCAGCGACTCATCGTCGATTTCGCGGTGCAGCACGGGGTCATACGGAGTGACGTTGTAAAGTTCGGAATACCATGAATAAGCGGATGCCGCTGTGACTTTGCCCGCTTTTTGTGCCATCTCAAAGATATTCGGCATGATCGAGCGGCGCGTAATCGCATTATTGGTGATGCCATGTATGCTGGAAGGTACACCTGTATGCAGCGTTTCATAAAGCGGACGCGACATCGTGGGCAGTTCCGCCAGAACGCTGTAACGGGTAGCAATGCGCGTTTCTACCAAATGTTCAAGATAGCCCATTTGTTGGGCGGCAGTATCATCACGCAAAGCATCGCAGACGATCATCATCACTTTAGGCATCGACAAAATCCTTCATCAACCCACGTAGGCAAAAAATTATATTCGGGATTTTACCGTGTAAGGCGGTTTCTTGTCAGCACAAACTCGCATTGCATTTAGCGGGTTAAATCCCGAACAGGCTCAATTTCAAATGAGAGAGCAATCGCGCTGCGTATGCTGTTGGCAACTAGGCAGCCCCGTTCCGCCACTGTAACTAATTTTTCCAGTGAATCGCCGTCTTCATAATCCGCAGTGATTTTGAGTTTGATAGCGCTGAAACGCGTGGGATTTTCCGCTTTGGTACCCACGACATCGACATGAATATTTTCAATCGGGGCTTGCCGAGTACGCACCGCCGCTAATAAATTGCTCATGAAACAGCCGCCGAGCGCCATTAAAAACAGCTCACCGCCCATCGCACCCAAATCTGTGCCATCGCTTTGTGTCGGGCGATCAATCAAGACCGTATGCTGACGGGCATGGCCTTCTGTCGTCGTCGGGCTTTGTTGAATCATCTGGACAGTGATTTCAGCACTCATGAGATTTACTCCTGTTTATTTGTTGATTTTACATTCAGACGCAGTGTAACGCCCATTTCTTGCGACAACATAAATTCAGGGTAAATCTTCCAGCCTGACCAAACCACGTTTGAGCGCATACACCATCACTTGGGTGCGATCTCGCAACATCAATTTATCGAGGACGCTGGCGATATGTGTCCGAACAGTCGCCTCGCTCACGCTGAGTAGATCGGCAATTTCGGGATTATTGTGTCCCCGCGCCATAATATCGAAGACATCACGCTCACGGGCAGTCAGCGTTTCCAGCGGGTCTTGATCGCGGGCGTGCTGCATGACCACCTGCGCGGCGGCTGGATCAAGCGCGGTTAAGCCCTGCGCTACACGCTCAATCGCTTGCATCAAATCCGTCGCACGGCTGGCCTTTAAGATGTAGCCATGTGCGCCAGCCTGAAGCGCCTGTTTGACCAGTTGATCTTCCAGCGAAGAAGTCAGCACTAGGACTCGGCTGTTCAAGCGCAAGCCTTGAATCCGCTGAATCACTTCGATGCCGTTCATGACGGGCATCAATAAATCGAGCAGGATGACATCGGGCTGCATTTGCTGCGCCATTTGAATGCCCATCGCGCCATCGGGAGCTTCGCCAATGACTTCAATGCCGGGCTGCGCTTCCAACAGCAAACGCAGCCCTTGGCGGACAACAGCGTGATCGTCCACAATCAAAATGCGAATAGGCATCATGGTTGCGCCATCCTTTCCAAAGGCAGAATCATCTGCACGGTTGTGCCGCGTCCAGCATCACTTTCTATCGTTAAATGCCCACCAACGGCGCGGGCACGTTCTTGCATCGTGTTCAAGCCAAATTTTCCGTTCCCCGCTGTTACAGGCACAAGAAATCCCCTGCCGCTATCGCTTACGCTGAAAGTAATCTGTTTTTGTCCTTCCACCAACGACACATGGACGGACTCCGCCTGAGCATGTTTCGCAACATTGTTCAACGCTTCTTGCGTCACGCGATAAATCGTATCCTCGACTGCCGAAGGAATGTGTCGTCCGCTTAGCATCAGCGAGCATTCTACTGGAATGTGATGCGTGATTTGCCATTCATGGCAAAGGGTATGCAGCGCATCGGAAAGGCCACGTTGAATCAAATTGGTCGGGCGCAGTTCCACGAGTAAAGCGCGTAAATCGAGCAAGGTCTGCTCCGCCAATGACGCGATGATCCGCGCCTGTTGAATCCCTTTCTCCTGATTCGTTTGAATCATCTCTGGCAGTGTGGAAGTGCTGACCGAAAGACTAAATAAACGCTGGGCAATAGCATCATGCAAATCACGCGAGAGGCGCACACGCTCGGATTGAATCGCCGCTTGCTCGGCCTGCTGCGCTAAGTCCGCGTTACGCTGCGCCAGATCGCGTAAGGCATAAATATTTTGCTCTAAGGCATCCGCCATATCGTCGAATTGACGCGCCAACTTGCCGACATCATCCTGAGATTTGTCTTGAACACGCTCATCCAGCGCCCCTCCAGCAAAGCTACGGCTGATTTGGGCGATTTTGGAGAGACGGCGCGTTTGTGGACGCGCCAGCAGCAGCGCCAAAACCAACGCAACGGGGACAGAAAGCACTGCCATCGCCCCACCGACGACACCCATAAATGAGGCTGTGCCATAAATGACCGTCTCATCCAAAAACAAGGCTGGTTCAACGCTAGGCGGCCCACGCCGCATGATGACCCGCTGCCCCTCAATCATCGGAGCAACGATTTCCGCCCAGCGTTCTCCATTATTATTAAAAAAACGCTCGCCAATTTTGAGATTCAGCAGTTCCGGCGCACAATCCGTAAGATTTTTTCCGGCACGGCAGGCCGTATCTCCCTGCGAATGCAGGATGTGATTATCCTCCGATACCACTAGGCTAAACCCCGCCGGCCAGCCAATTCCTTCTGGATTAGGTTGTCCATCCGGTGCGCCGAATAACCAGCCTGTTCCAGCCTCCATCGCCAAGGTGCGATAATCCGAGGCCGAGAGATTTTGCAGAGAGCCGACGAAAAAAAGCGCCAGCACCAACACGGCAATAATGCTCGTCAAAGTGGCGACGAGAATATGGCTAAAAACCATACGAACTGTCAGCGAACCCAAAAGACGATTAAACAAACGCTTCATAAAAACCTCAAACCTGACAATTGGGCGTAGCGTTCTACGCCCCTACAATGACCCAACGTTCTATGCAGATTTTATCCGCCCGTAATGGCAAATCTGAGCAGCAAATTATTCAGCGTCGGTGTGAGTGCCTGAATAGTAGGCGTATCACCTTGCAGCGCAATAAAATAGTCGATGCCCTCTTGCGACAAGACTAACACCACCAACAGACTTTGGTCTTCTAGCAAATAAATATATTGCGTCCATGTCAGTCCACTTGGTAAGGGAACCGCAAGAACATCCACCGGATCGCCTTCAAATTCAGGGTTAAACCGATGAACAAAATCAAGTCCGCTGGCCTGTTGATCGTCGCTTGTTTCGCCTATACCGAGATAAAACGCGCCTTCGGGATCACTTGATGTAAGGACGGCGTAGTCGGCTAACTGTTCGACAGTCAGATTTGCATCAAGGGTAACACTAAAGCGGTTTTCAGGATCACTATACGTCGGGATTTCGACCCCTTCAGCGGCTTTTACGGCGATTTGTACGCCGTTCTGACTTATAGTCACTGTGCCACGATCATCCACCTCGAAGGTGAAGACACTATTGCTCAATCCGCGCCCGTTCCCGATAAAACTGCCCGCTTCAAAGGGGACAAGTTCGATGTCTACCGGGATACCCTCTTGCACAACAACGGCATAAAGGACACCCTCGCGCAGTTCAACACTAATCTCAGCAAATGTACTGCTGTAGTCGCCTACCAGCGCATCGAATTCACCCGGTGTTGGCTGATAAGACCGTGCGGCTTCAATCCGTGCTTGTAACGCTTCTGGATCATAACCACTTTGGGCATTGATAGTGTCAATCGGACTTTGTTCGGGCGTAATCCCCAATATTTGCGCGATAACACCCCGTGCGCCCGCTTGGATAAAGAGTTCGCCGCCTTCGGTAGCATCCGCATTGGTCAGAATCGTCACACCGAGTAATTCCGAAGGGACGAGAAATAAGGCCGCCGTAAACCCGTCAATCGCGCCGTTGTGCCACACAAGATCATAGCCTTCATAAGGCGTATTGACCCAGCCCAAGCCATATCCTTCCGTTACTTCGGAAGTCGCCGTATGCATTTCGTCCAGCATCGCTTGCGAGACAATGCGCTCGCCATTAAATGTGCCATCGCCAAGCTGCAACATCGCGTAATTCGCCATGTCGATCACGTTAGAAACAACCGCTCCGGCAGGCGCAACCAAGCTAAGATGTTCAAAAAGGGGCTGTGGCTGTGCGCCTTCACGGATATTGAACAAATGCGGCAGCGCATAATTGCTTGTTTCCGCCATGTCATCAAACGAAAGCAGGCTTTCGTTCATGTCGAGCGGGGCGAAGATATGGGTCTGGATATAATCTTCCCATGTTTCCCCGGTGACTTGTTCCAGCACATAACCCGCCAGTGCATAAGCACCATTGTTATACACATAGACCGCGCCGGGATCCGAAGCGAAATCTTGTGGAACCATGTCTTCGATCAGGGCTTCACGACTTTCCACTGCACCGCTGTACCAAACGATATCGACGACAGGGAGTCCACTCGTATGCGACAGCAAATGGCGCAGCGTAACCTGCTCAAAACGCGGATCGGTATAAGCCAGATCAGGCACATAATCGACAATCGGCGTGTCCAGATCAAGATTGCCAGCATCGACCTGCTGCGCGACAGCCAGGGCTGTAAAAGACTTGCTCACAGAGCCAATTGAAAATAAGGTTTCTGGTGTAACGGCTTGTTCCGTCTCGATATTACGAAAACCGTATCCGGCGGTGTAAAGCACTTCTCCATTTTGGACGATGGAAAGATTAGCCCCTGTTACGTTGTAGAGTTCCATTATTTCTTCAAGATACGAATCAATTTGAGCAGAGTCAAATTCTGGAGGTTGTGCTTGGGTGGGTAAAACGAAGATCAGCGACATAAAAATCAGTGCGGCACAGGTCAATCTTAAAAATGCTTTCATGCGAATCTCCTAAACTTTCTCGTAGATACTTAGAGCATAAAGCCATTTAAAATCGATCACCAGCTTGGTATTAAGGAAGTTTTCTCCGCAATTTGTGGAAATTAGTACGCTGTTTTGTGGAAAGTAACCACTGTTTGCCTCACTAAATAATTTTGACATACGCTTAATTTGCGGTACATTATCGCTCTACGCATCAAAAACATTTTTGAGATGCGTATATAACCATAAGAGACCAAAACTTCAGAGGAGAAAAATGGTGAATAAGAGAATTTTATTTGTGCTGATGATGTTGGTAGTCGCGGTTGCGATGACGGGCATTGTGGCAATGGCACAAGACGGTGTGCAAGTGGGCGAGATCACACAACGTATTATTGATCGCGGTTCCGTGGTCTGCGGTGTGAACACAGGTCTCGCTGGCTTCGCTGAACAAAATGACGCTGGTGAATATGTCGGCTTCGATGTCGATTTCTGCCGCGCTGTTGCCGCCGCCATCTTGGGCGATGCCAACGCCATTGAATATCGCCCGCTGCAAGCAGACGAGCGCCAAGCCGCCATCCAGAGCGGTGAAGTCGATATGATGTCGCGTAACACCACCTATACCCTCAGCCGTGATGCGGTGTGGGCAGCGACCTTTGGCCCCACCACCTTCTATGATGGTCAGGGCTTCATCGTGCGTACCGACAGCGGTATCACTGAACTCGAACAACTTGAAGGCGCTTCGGTCTGCGTTCAGACTGGTACAACCACCGAATTGAACCTGGCGGATGCCTTCAGCCTGCGTGGGCTGACCTACGAACCCCAAGTCTTCAGTGAAGCAGAAGCTACATGGGCTGCTTATCTGGAAGGCCGCTGCGATGCCTTCACAACCGACAAAAGCGGTTTGGCTGCCTATCGTGCTGCTTCCGAAGACCCCGGCGCACACACCATCCTTGCTATCACCATCAGCAAGGAACCGCTCGGCCCCGTCAGCCCACAAAGCGACCCGCAGTTTGCCGATATTGTGCGCTGGTCGGTCTATGCGACCATCCAAGCCGAAGAATATGGCATCACCAGCGAGAACATTGGGGAGTTCCTGACCAGCGATGTCCCTGAAATTCAACGCTTCTTGGGACAGGGCGACAACGCTATTGGGTCGCTCTATGGCATCCCGAATGACTTCACCGTTGCCATCATCACCCAGCTTGGCAACTATGGAGAAATTTTTGATCGTCACATCGGCCCCGAAACCATCTTCGGTCTGGAGCGCGGCCTGAACGCCCTCTGGACGGACGGCGGCCTGATGTATTCGCCGCCCTTCCGCTAAATCTAAGCTGAAGGCTTAAGGATGAGAGGGTAGTGCTTCCTTTCATCCTTCGCATTAGTCCTTATAGGGACACAATAATGCCGTTTGACAATTAAATACGGAACTTGTAGAGACGCGAGACATCGCGTCCGCCACAAAAATTGAAGCGGACATCATATATGATGTCCCTACACGGAATTCCATATTATCTTCTTAAAGAGCGTTACTGTGTCCCTATGGACAAGCCATTTAAATAAAGCAGCAAAAATATCCTGAGTGAATTCCCTTTATTATGAGCATAAATTAGATTAATTTTTCGCCGGGCGGTTAGGCAGGATGTGATACCGTGACACCGATACAAAACAGACCTTCATCATTCAGTTTTCTACGCGATATACGATTCATTCAGGCTATAGGACAGGTCATTTTTGCCATAGTCATCGTCGCCGCGCTATCTATTATCGCCATCTCGGTAACAGATGCCTTAAGAGCGCAAAACCTCGCGCCGAATTTTTCTTATCTGAACAATCGGGCTGGCTTCGATATTGGCGAACAGCCGGGGATCGTCGCTTATACCTCCGATAATACCTTCTTACAAGCCTTTATCATCGGCCTCATCAACACCATGCGTGTGATCGTCGTTGGGTTGGTGCTGGCTACAGTGATTGGGGTGCTTTTCGGCGTTTTCTTGTTGAGCAGCAATTGGCTCATCAGGACGATTGCGCGGGCGTATGTCGAGATACTGCGGAATATTCCGCTGGCAGTACAGTTGACGGTTTGGTATTTTATCGTCATGTTTAGCCTGCCCGTCGTCCAGCAGAGCATCGCTTTGCCCGCTGAAGGTGTTTTGTTTATTGCGCTGCGCCTCCTCCTCTATCCGATTGCTGTATGGCTAGTGATGAGTTATGGCAAAGGACGCATCAAACAACGCGATGCGATCTTAAGTGTGGCGGCGTTGGCTTTTATGATCGAAGGCGGCTTATGGCTGGCACGGACGCAACCCAACTGGGCGGATGTTCCTGGCAAAGCGGATTTGGGAAGCGTAAGTTTTTGGCTCTATTTAGTCGTGAGCCTCGGCTTAGTCGCTGCTGCATGGCAGCTTCCGCAGCGGTTTCCTATCCTGCGCGATTTTAAAACCAGAGGGCTTTTTATCACGCTTGGGCAGTTGGTCGGCGGATTGATGCTGTACTTTGGCCTCGTGCCGAGTGCTTCTATACGGACAGAAATTTATCCAGCGGTATATATCAATAATCGCGGCTTTACCTTTCCCGAAATCCAGACCACAGGCCGTTTTAATGAATGGATGTTGTTTGTTGTCGTGGGGATCGTCGTGGCAGTCTTTCTCTGGATTTATTTTAGCCGCGTCGTCGAAGCGACTGGAACGCCCATTCCTTATGGACGCTATGCCCTGTTAACGATTATTGGATTTATGGTCGTGGGGTGGATTTTAGTTCAGCTTGAGCCAGAACCTGCGCTTATACCCGTGCAGCAAGACGGCACTACGGTCTATATGACTTTCGAAGATGCTCGCGCCACCGATCTGCTCACCACAGAAGAACAAGCCCTGTACAGCCGATCACCGTTAATGTTCTTAATACCTGAGCGTTCCGGGTTTAACTTTAAAAATGGCATCCGAGTCTCGCCCGAATATATGGCGCTTCTGTTGGGGCTTTCCATCTATACGTCTGCTTTCGTTGCAGAAATTGTGCGAGCAGGCATTCAAGCCGTCCCTTATGGACAAGTGGAGGCAGCACGTTCTATTGGACTGCCCTATATCCGCGTTCTGCGCCTCATTGTCCTGCCACAAGCGCTGCGGGTGATTATTCCCCCGTTAGGCAACCAATATTTAAATCTTGCGAAAAATTCCAGCCTAGCCGTATTGATCGCTTATGCCGATCTCTTCCAAGTGACACGTACCATCATGAATACCTCCGGGCAGTCTGTACCGGGTATCATCATGGTCATGCTCACCTATCTCGTTATCAGCTTACTCATTTCGGCGGGAACTAACTGGTTCAACCGTCGTTTACGCTATGTAACTAACTGAAAGCTCAATTTATGACTACTGGAGCTGATCCGTACAATCCTAATCCGCAAACACCGGCGATTTATCGTGATGAGCCGGCACGCAAATCTGCACCTGTGTTAGAAGTCGGCGCAATTGCCTGGATTCGCCAGAATCTTTTCCGCACATGGTTTGATACCATCCTGACGATCCTCGCAGGAATTTTTATAGTCAGTGTCTTGACTAGTACGATAAGCTGGGTCATCACGCGGGCTAACTGGTCGATTATCAATTTTAATTTGCGCTTGCTGATGATCGGGCGTTTCGAGCTAGAGTATGAGTGGCGCATACGGTTAGTCGTGCTGCTCTTCGCCTTTGTCGGCGGATTCGCTCTTTCGGCCTTCGGACGTGCCTCTCGGCAGTTGGTGATCGGCACAATCGCGGTCTTGATCGTATTATTCGTCGCGCCGCCTCTTATCACAGCGACTACCCCGCTGCCGCCCTCTTACTTAGCTGTCGGGAATATCGATATTGTTTCGGGTACAGCGACAGAAAACGCGCAGCCTCAGCTTGCCTTTTTGGGCAAAGGCGGCGAGGAAATCAGCCTTACTGTAGCGGAATCCTTAAGCGATGATGACCAAACACTCGCGCTGCTACACAGCTTCGCCGATGAAGCCACCAATACCCTGCGTAACGGGGCAATCAATCGCCTAGAAGCGATTCGTCTGAAGACAGAGTTGGAAGCCAAATTAGCAGGCAATGGGCTAACCCCAAATCAGCGCGAAAGACTTACGGCGGATTTGGCACGCATCACGATTCTCGAAACACCCATTACAGAAGCCTATCAACTTAACAGCCTGGCCGTGAATGTGCGGATTTTGCGCGGTTCGACGGGCGAGGTATTGGGTGAAGGGACTGTCGAGCGAGGGAGCGATCCATTAACAGTCACCCTTCCCGAAGACGGTTGGTATATCATCGAAAAAACGCCTGTGGGCGATGCTGAAGGTATCACGCTGTTAGAGACACATGGCATTTATCCCCTGCTGGAACGCAGCATTACGCGCATCGCTGAAGATGCGGCGATTGGGACTTCGCAATCGATTACCCAATACGTCCGCTTTACTGATTTTTATACAACGGAAGAAACTCGGCCTGAGATTGGGGATGAAAATGTGCCAATGGCCTTGAGCATTGATTTGCGCTATCAGGGTTTAAGCACTTTACCGCACTATCTACGGCTTTATGTCGTACCTTTTTTCAATCAATTGCGTATGCCGCTGCTGATGATTGTCATCGCGGTGGCGCTCGGTTATTTGGTCAGCCGCCAAGGTATTGATCGTTTTATGTCGGCCTCCGAGTTACCGCGTAGTAATTCAGTACGGATTGCGACATGGCTTATCATCGCCGCACCGCCTATCGCTTTCATCATCATTTACGGTACAGGCGGGATACTCCCCTTCACCGATACGCGGCGTTGGGGCGGATTGATGCTCACGATTTTTCTTTCACTCGCGGGGATTGTGTTGTCCTTCCCATTAGGGCTTTTATTGGCACTAGGACGGCGCAGTTCGCTGCCCGTCATCAGCCAAGCCTGCACACTCTACATCGAATTTGTGCGCGGCGTACCGCTGATTACCGTGTTATTCATGTCTCAGCTTCTTTTACCACTGGTCAGCCCAGGATTAGCAGATTTCCCCAACGTCTTGCGCGCAACCGTCGGCATTATCTTATTCAGCGCGGCTTATCTCGCAGAAAATGTGCGCGGCGGGCTGCAATCTGTCCCTAAAGGTCAAATCGAAGCAGCCACAGCCTTAAGCCTATCCTCAAGTCAAATCGCGCTGTTTATCACCCTGCCGCAAGCGCTCCGAGCCGTTATTCCGGCGCTGGTAGGGCAATTTATCTCCTTATTTAAGGATACATCGCTCGTCGCTATCGTCGGTCTACAAGATTTGCTAGGGATGGCACAGGTCGTCTATGCCCAAACCGAGTTTATCGGCCTGCGGCGAGAAACTTTGCTGTTTATCGCGCTCATTTACTTTACCTTCAGCTATTCGATGGGCGCAATCAGCCGTCAAATTGAAAGCAGCGGCTCTGGTGCGACCCGCAAACAGCAGTTGTAAGTGCTGTGTAAGGATAGCTTCGTAAGCTCAAATTAAGTTATCTCTTTGGGGTATCACATTAACAATGAAAAGGCGAATCGCTAAAAGCTGTAGGCTGAGGGCTGGAACACTATGGAAAATATAAACAATCAAGACGCAATGATTATATGCCGCAATGTGAATAAGTGGTACGGCGATTACCAAGCCCTGCGCGATGTTTCGATGTCGGTAGCTCCCCATGAAGTCGTCGTCATCATCGGGCCATCAGGCTCAGGAAAATCGACCTTTATCCGCTGCATTAACCGTCTGGAAGTGCATCAAGAGGGGGAAATCATCGTCGATGGCATGGTGATGGGGCGCGATATGGAAAATATCACCGCCATCCGTCGTGAAATCGGCATGGTGTTCCAACAATTTAATCTATTTCCCCATCTTACCGTGCTGGATAATATTATCTTGGGGCCGCGTGAGGTACGCCATTGGTCTAAAGAACGGGCGATTGCCAAAGGGATGGAACTTTTGGAACGCGTTGGCATTCCCGAACAAGCCAGCAAATTCCCCGGCCAGCTTTCTGGTGGGCAGCAGCAGCGTGTCGCCATTGCCCGTGCGCTGGCGATGGAGCCTAAAATCATGCTGTTCGACGAACCGACTTCCGCACTTGACCCCGAAATGGTGCGCGAGGTGCTGGATGTGATGAAAGAACTGGCACAAAGCGGCATCACGATGATGGTCGTCACGCATGAAATGGGCTTTGCCCGTGAGGTGGCGAATCGCGTGGTCTTTATGGATCATGGGCGCATCGTGGAGGAAGGTCCGCCTGAGCATTTCTTCCATCCCGAAGCGGAACATCACCCGCGCACCGAATTATTTCTCTCACAGATTCTGTAACTGGCTTCTACAAACAAAAAAGGGGCGTTCATTGAGCGCCCCTTTGCTGGCTTGTGTAATTCACAAGTAACCACAGGTCTATTTTTGTAAGGGAGAAGTGTACCTCGCCCTTACGATAGATAATCTAACTGATCTTACGCAGACACTCAAATCACTGGACACTGGCAGTTCAAAACTGCCAGCTAGAGGGTTTAAAAACCCCTGAAGGGGATAAGTAAAAAGGTTCTTTAACCTCTTTAGAGGTTTCCGGATTGCGCGTAGCTCTGGGTTTTGAACCCGGAGCGGCTGGCTGCGTAAGGTGAGAATCTAATTCAAGATTGTTTGTTATGGTCATTACTAAGCATCCGCGACTAGAATCCCGCTGAGAATGGTCATGGCAAACGTGGCGACCAAAAGCGCTGCTGTCGGTGATCCAAAGGCATTCCATGCGATCAACATCGCGGCGAAACAAGCAATTGTCGTCAGGATGCGCGTTTGCAACACACGCGGATTCGTCAAGCTAACTGCCCCAATCATGCCGATCAAAATAGAAATTACGGCGATAAACAGAAGGCCATTCACCATAATATCAGCATGATAACCCTGCAAAATCCAGACGGCGCTCCCGCCTGCGATCAAGCAAATTATCGGCAATACAACATCCGCCGCGAATAATTCCAGCCCATTTACAGGCAAAAGCTGGCGTAAGAAGCGTTCTTCCACATCAGTGCGGAAGACATGGAGCAAGCCTGCTGGCGGCGTAAGTCCCGCGATGAGCAGCCAACCAATCGTCAATTGGACGGGCAAATTATTACCAATAATGAAGATTGCCGCCCCCGTCATCGCCGCGCCCCATAATAAATTAAAGCCCAACATAATCGGATGCCGCACATAGGATAATCCAGCGCGTGTCACCAGCATCCACCAGCCCGTCGCTTTGGGCAAGCGCAAAAACGGTTTCCGGGCGGCTTGTGTTTCTCGCAAATACACTTGGGCGACCAATTGAGGACGTATCCACGCCATCAAACCAAGCGCTTGAATACGGGCGAAGAAAACACTTTCATCGGCGGCCTGCATCATATTGACACGATTACCCACCCATACCAAGGCCACCACCGCGCCAATCATCAATCCTGCTAACAGGAGATAAAGCCATATTGGGGCATCCCCGTAAATCGCTAACACGACCCCCCGACCCGGCCATAAGATCGCATCGGGCAGCAGATAGGCCAGCCCCAATAGCAGCAGCGGCAGCGCCCACAAAAATCGCCAGCGCTCCAAACGCGGATAGACTAATCGCAGCAAGCCAAGCGCCCAAGCAAGCGCCCACGTCAAGACGACAAGCAAAGCCACCATCAAGCCAGCACGTAAAGCCGCCGCGAGGGAATTTGTGTCGTAGGGGCGCACAAGAGCGCTGGCGATGAGTGCCACTAAACTGCTCAACAGCAGAATACGCAAAATGACCTGCCGCCCGAATCCTAAAATTACCGGGACGACGGCATCAATCGGTGAACTGGCGAGATAGGCCGTATCGGGAAACGATAGTTTTAAGGGCGTACTTCGCAGCATAATCGTCAAGACGAAAACTTGGATGATAAGGACAGCCCAAGGAATCGCCAGCAACACATCCACCAGAAAATCGCGTTGAATCGTATTGCCAATATACGTCGCCTGTCCGAAAATCCAGCTAAAGACCGTTCCTACCCAAAACAATCCAATCAACAGGAGATAGAAAAGATAAATGGCTTGGGAAATCGCGCCACCGCCCGGTTGATAGCCCGCCACGCGCAACCAATACACAGCAGAATCGCGGAATTGTCGCCAGCGCAGCCAGAGCAGCAGCCGGAGTTCGCGCCCGACATTATTTATCATGCCGTGCTGCTTTCTGCGCCAAAATCGCGGAACGCAGCATCGCATCCATCGAAAGCGCCCCTTCAATTTTAAAGGTCTTACGCAGATTGTCCGGCGTTCCCTGTGCGATCACTTCCCCCTGCTCCATGATGATGTAGCGATCAGGATGCGCTTCATACGGGAGCTGATGGCTGCTCAGGATAATCGTCATGCCGTCGTTGCGATGCAGGTTGATCTCACGCCACAAATCATCGGCGGAAACCGGGTCTAGGGGGCCAAGCGGCTCATCTAAAAGCAAAATATCCGGTTCGATCAGCAGTGCGATACACAAAGCCAGCTTGTAACGCATCCCACGTGAAAAAGTAAACGGAAAGGCATTCCGGTTCGAGAGCAAGCCATAAGTATCCAGCAACTGTTCCGCTTCTTCTTCCCAATTCGCCAGTAAATTGGCCTGAGCGCAAAATTGCAAATGCTCCCATGCCGTTAGTTCATCGTAAAAAGGCGGGGTATCCGGCACTAAGATGACATGCTCACGAATCGAGCGCTCATCCTTCTTGACGGACGTGCCAAGAATCTTGATATCGCCATCAGTGGCGCGTGTCCATCCTGCGATGCAGCGTAATAAGGTAGATTTCCCCGCACCGTTGCGCCCCACCAGCGCGATTAATTCCCCAGCCTCCGCTTCAAACGAGACTTTATTGAGGGCAAATAATGACCCATAACGATAACTAACCTCATTTACGTCCAATAATTGGGCGACTTTTTCCTTAGATTTAGAATCAGCGGTCATACATTCCTGCTTCCACGATAGTCTTACGCGCAAGGCCATTGTACATGGCGCGAGTGGTTTTGTGTAAGCGGCGATTAATCCAGCACGCTGTTACCCACAGAAATACCAGCGAGATAGCCGCTGCTCCACGCCCACTGGAAGTTATAACCGCCGATTCGCCCGTCTACATCACAAATTTCGCCGCACAGATACAAGCCAGGGCAAAAGCGCGATTCCATCGTCTCCAGCCGAATTTCCATCAGCGGAACGCCTCCTGCTGTAACTTCGGCATACGTAAAACCGCGATTGCCAGTAATCGGAAGCGGGGTTTGTGTCAGCAGTTTTGCCAATGCCTTACGCTTGTCACGAGTGAGTTGATCGGCAGGCATTCCCGCTTCAAGATGAGCTTCGGTACATAAAGCGCGGATGAGCCGTTCCGGTAAATCGCCGGAAAGCATTTTGAGGAGGGCGATGCGTCCCGCCGCCAAAATTTCGTTATCGACCTGCTCCATCGTTTTATCCGGCAGCCAATTAATCGTCAGCGCCGCGCCGAAATCCTCATAACGCGCATCAATAAAATAACGACTCATATCCAGCACCGACGGGCCAGAAAGCCCAAAATGGGTGCAGAGTGTCGAATCCGTAAACGACATCAACCGCTTCCCAGTTGAAGACCGCAAATCGAGCGTTGTCGGCAGCGTGATTCCGCTTAACCCACAAATAAAATGATCTTTCGGCAGCGTCAAAGGGACAAGTGCGGGAAAGATGCGCGGCGTAAGGGTGTGTCCGAGCGATTTGACCAGTTCATAGCCCCGCCCATCCGAACCCGTCTTAGGCAGACTCTTGCCGCCTGTTGCGAGAATGACGCTTTGCGCTTGCATTTCGCCCCACTCACCGCTGATGCAAAATCCATCAGTCAACTTTTCAATTTTTTGAACGCGATAAGGTGTTCTAAAGACGACATTCGCCCGCCGCGCCGCATTCATCAGCGCATCGAGTACGGTGTGGGCATCGTCAGTTGTGGGGAATAATTTACCTGTTTCCTCACGCTTGAGTTCCACGCCAATTTCACGAAAAAAGGCAATCGTTTGCGGAACATCAAAACGACGTAGCACTTTTTTAATGGCGTTGGGCGACGCACCCGCATAGGCACTAGAATCGACCACATCATGCGTCACGTTACAGCGTCCGCCACCCGCAACAAGAATTTTCGCGCCGGGCTTCTTCGCGCCATCGAAAATCATGATACGGCGATGGGGGGTTGTGCGTCCGGCAAAGATGCCTGCCATCAACCCTGCCGCCCCCGCGCCAATGATTGCGCTGTCAGTAAATTCTATTGGGTTGGACATGTCTTAGTCTTAAGTGAGTTATAATGAGCCATAATGCACTCAATAGTAAATAAAAGATATTTATGGAATACGCTCAAGATAAAGTTGATGAGACTGTACTAGCATTACTGTATCTTGTACTCCATGATTATAATCGCGCATGGAAGGGATTCAATTGGGATATATTGGAACGGATTTATGAAAAAGGATCTATTGAAGACCCCAAAAATAAAAATAAGTCAATGACGTTACGCAGCAAGACGAACAGGTTGCAACTCGTTCAAAGTATCGAAAGCGGTGCGTAAGGCACGCAAGTAGAGCCTGGATTTCAGAGCAAAATGGTTAGTTTTGGTCGTCACTTTCAGCATTTCCAGCTTAACGTAGGCACACAGCGAAGCAAAGAGGTGATTGCTTTGCGTCGTGACGGTCTGGGTCAATGAGTGGGGCAAATACAGCCCAGTTAAAGGACTTTAAAGCCATTTAAATCTTTATTGGGTGGTTGCCCTATTGTTGTCCATCTAAAAAAGAATTATACTTCGGTTTGATTTTATCCATAATCCTAATTCACCAGTTTCTTATGGAAGGGGGCGCGGATGCAGGGCAGCGATAGCTTCCGGCTAATCGTCCGGCGAGGTCCACAGCCAAACCAGACTTATGATCTGAACAAAGACATTGTTACGCTTGGGCGTGATATTACCAATGACATCGTGATTAATGACCCGGAGGCCAGTCGCCATCATCTCCGCCTAACACGCGGCGCAGATGGGTTCAACATTGAAGACCTCGGCTCCACCAATGGCACATTTATCAACGGTCAGCGGTTATCGGGTGTCCGTCCGCTCAATCGGGGCGATATGATTGGGTTGGGGGAAACCGTCACGCTTGGGTATGAACAAGTACGCCCCGTAGGGGAAAACCCACCAGCGCCGACAGCCGGCAGCCCAATGCCGCAATCTCCCGCGCCGGGGTATCAACAACCGTCGCCCTATGCGCCGCCACAACAACAGCCTTATGCTCAACCGCAGCAACCATCTAATGTGCCACCGCAGCAACCCGCTTACGGTCAACCTGCCCAACCGCAGCAGCCCGCCTATGGACAGCCAGCGCAAGCGGATTATGGGCAGCCTGCTTATGGGCAAGATTACGGCGCACAGCAGCAGGCTGCTTACGGACAATCCCCCGCTTATGGGCAGCAGGGATACGTAGCTCCCGGTACGGGCTATGATTATGATCCCTACGCCATCCGCGAAGAAGCGCCGCGCAGCGCCACGCGCTGGATTTTTATCGGTTGCGCTGTGTTGGGGGTATTTTGCTGCTGCACCAGCGTCGTTGGCTTAGTCATTATTGATGCGCTCAATCTATGGTATGACCTGCCGATTGTGAGCAGTCTCGCGCCTTTATTCGAGAGTATTGCGAATGCGCTCGGCTTAGTATAAATCGAAGTGTAGGGGTGTAATATTATACTGCGCCCCTACAAACCCAATTCTCTAGTCTGCTCATGTTACTACTGGCAGTTCTCTTTTGTCTGGTTGGGGAATTTCTTCTGTGGGCAGAATTTCATCCTGCTTGAGCATGAGCGCGGGAACGAGCGCTATTCCACATAAAACCGCCCCTAACAACCCCAATTCACCTAATACGTTAACGGTAATACGCGCATACGTATCGGTGTAAATCGCTGTATCCAGCCCTAAACCTTGCAATTCAGCACCAGCTAGGCTATTCACCCGTTGCAGCGCGAAGGCGGTTAAGGAAGAGACGCTGACCGTCATCCCGACAGCACGTAAAATAATCACGAGCGCGGAGGCTACACCGCGCTGTGCGTTATCGGCGGCATTAATCACGGCTGTGCTGATGGGAGAGAACGTCAGCCCGAAGCCCATCCCGACTAAGGCCATTTCCAGTGCAATCGTGCCTGTGGGAATTTCCAAATACCATGTTTGCCAGATTAGCAAGAAGCCCACAATTGATAAGCTCAAGCCTAGCACAACCGTCTTGGCATAACCAATCCGATCACTTAACAGACCGCCGGGCAGCGCCGCTAATGCCATCGGCACCGTCAGCGCGGAAAGCAGAAAACCAACATCGCGGGCGGCGGAACTAATCTGATCGGCACTTTCCAGCCGTATGTTGACGAGAATCGGGACGACGACCAGCCCGATAAAAATGCAGTAACCGACGATCAAATTAGCGATTAGTCCGGCGCTGATGTTACGTTTTCGGAACATTTTTAAGTCAAATAACGGATCGCGCACCCGTGATTCCACCAAAATAAACAGTAGAAAACAGATCAACGCTAAACTCAGCAGCGGGACGGCATAAGGCGGAATAACCGAAAGTTCTTCAAAACTGCCCGTGCCAACTCCGACATCAATGTTTGCGCCTAAGCCGATATTTAGCCCGACGAGCGTTCCCGTAATCAGCACTGCGCCGATATAATCAAATCGTCCGCTGATGCGCTTCATCGGGACGTTACGCAGTCCCCAGAGCATAGCAACCAGCGCGATTAGCATCAGCGGAACGTTAATCCAGAATAAGGCTTTCCAATCTGGCGCAGGCCAATCGAGGCCGATGCTGCGAAAAAAATTGACGAAACCTGCTTCGTTTTGGTGGAAGAAATAAATCAACACGCCGCCATAAAGATGTCCCAAGACCCAACCGAGTGTGTCCACCGCGCCGACCAGACCCAACGGACGGGCGCGTTTGCCAGCGGGGAACATGTCGCTGACTAAGGCCAGCGTAACCGGGACGAGCGCCCCCGCACCAAAGGCTTGAATCACCCGCCCAAAGATGATGGCTTGCAAGTTGACATAAGCGCGATCAGGCCGTTCCCCCAGTCGGCGATAAACGCTATATAGCAAGTCGGTAGGCCAAAGATGTGCTACTGCAACCAACACTGAGCCGATAATGAACAGCATCATGCAAATGGTATAAATGCGCCGCCGCCCAAACAAATCACTAAATTTGCCCATAAAGGTCAGGCCGATGGTATCCGCCAGCAGATACGCCCCCAAGACCCACGCAGCGTCATCCAAGCCAGTTTGTGGCGGGAGTTCAAGCTGCACGATCAATTCCGGCAGAAAAGCCGAAACAACCGTCAAATCTAACGACCCGATAAAAACCGGAAGGCACATAATCACCAAGACAACCCAGGGATTCCACCCTTTTTGTTCCTGTGGCGTTGTTGTCGTCATAAGTTTACGCTCCGGCTGTCGCTTCGGGGGTTGCTTCTGGCTCTGGCGGCGGATTCAGTTGCGCGGGGGCATCAATATCGAAGACATCAATCGTCCACGTCGTTGGGTCGGGTTGTGTCTCGGTGATCGTTTCTGGCTGGCTAATCATCAGACGGACGGGATAGCGGGTAGTACGGTCAATATACACTTCCACGCCAACAGCGCCTTCGGCTTCGATCAAATCCACCAATAGGGCAGAGACGGCTGGCCCTTCGGCTGTTCCTGAAAGGTGATAGACCGAACTTCCGTCATCTAATGTTTCTTCGCCGATGTAGCTAAGTGCCGTTAAAGAGGAAAGTGCTGCTTGGAAGCCCGTGTCGGCGGCGATCAACGTTTCAGGATTAAAACCGGGCGCGAAAAAGGCTTTAATCCAGTTCGTACCCAGAATTTGTACCCATTGATCTGCTCCACGCGAAAAAATACCAATATCAATCGTTACCCCCCCCGTCACAACACGCACTGACCCCTGCATCAAATCCGGCGCGACATACTGCGCTTGCGCCCGCCGGAAAGTGACTTGTGTATCTGCCCCATTAAGCTCAATCAGAATCGGATATTCCGCACCGCTTTGGGTAACATCCAGCCGGAAGGTCTCCGCGCTGCGAATATTATCCGCTGCTTCCGTCAACAATGCCACCGGATCAGGCGGTTGTTCATCCCCATCATCCCCACCAGTACAGCCAGCTACAAAAATACCTAAACACACCATAAGCAATAAATGACATAAACGCGGCACAAGCGTCCCCTTTTTCTTCAAGCAAAAACATACACTTAGTATAATACGTTGTCTGAGGTCAGGGCGTTCTAATTGGATGGAGAATTGATTAGTTTAGTGAACTTTTTCTCAATGATTTGTTTTTAGGGAGAGAAGTAACGGTTTAATTCCCAAACGCTATAAATGAGTGAAGCGATCTAGCGCTGAAAATTAGGAAGTGTAAAATGGTGTTGTAGATCGCAGATGGAGCGCTAAATGAGGGTCGCTTTACCCAAGAAAAAATGGACTGTAGAAGAATATCTCGCATTTGAACGTGCCAGAGGAGAGAAACATAAATACTTCGCAGGTGAAGTCTATTTGATGACCGGGGCAAGCCGCAAACATAACCTTATCGGCGTAAACGTAACAACCACTTTAAATACACATAGGACTTTCGCTCACGCATTTACCCCACCCCTAAATCCCCTCCCCATTGCATGGAGAGGGGACTTCAAGATGCGTTTTTCTCCCCTTCTCCAATACTTGGAGAGGGGGCCGGGGGGTGAGGTAAGCGAAAGTCCTGACACAATTGCGCGGACGACCCTGCGAAGCCTATGCCAACGACATGCGTGTGCTTGTCTCTGCCGAGAACTATACCTATCCCGATTTTGTGGTCGTCTGCGGTGCGCCCGAATTTAAAGATGCCGAAGTCGATATTTTGCTTAATCCAACACTCATCATCCAAGTCCTTTCGTCCTCTACAGAAAATTATGATCGCGGACAGAAATTCCAGAACTACCGGATGCTGCCTTCGCTCCAAGAATATGTGCTGATTTCACAGCAGATGCCGCAAATAGAGCATTATCAGCGGCAGGATAATCATCAATGGCTGCTCACAGATGTGACTGATTTTCAAAATAGCGCGAGTTTGACCTCGATTGGATGCACTTTAGCTTTAGTCGATGTATATGATAAAGTCATGTTTAATGGGGAAGCAAATTCTCAAGATAATTGAAATCTTCGCGGCAAAGGTTTGGGCCAACTATTATATTCTAAGACTTTGGCTTGAGTGGACATTTGCTGGATAAACTGAAACTGATTGTGCGCTTGGAGATGTTTTTCGTCACAACTTTAAAACATAACCGCTTGGTCAGCCTCAGCAAAGAGACCGGCTATGTTCCCTTTCGCGTCCAGTTATTCAAGGTAGTTGCCACAAACGGCGAGATTGAGTGGGTGATTAGTGGGTGATTACCAATCATCCTGAAGGCTCCTTCACCACCTCCGACATTCAAAACGAGAATGCTGTGCGCTGGCAGATCGAGCAACTGCATTGGGAACTGAAGCAATTAACACGTTCTCAGCCCAATCCTCTGGCCTGCTGTTATCTGGCTTGGTTGTCGCTCAAGGTCAAGGCTACCCAATGCGGCAAAACGCTTTTTGCCGCACAGCACAATTTATTGAGCGACTATTTGCGGGCAGAGCTACGCAATCCGCACATCCCTGCTTTTTTAATCGCCTAAAGCGAAAGTAATTCTCTAGTAAAAGTGATGTAATCCGTATGGAAACTCGCCCATTCACTATCCGGTTGTTGCCAATAGCTGTTCAAATGCGGGTTAATTCCCGGATACAGATTTTTGTCACTGTGAAGCGGCATGGGTTTAAATCCTACTTTTGATTTTCATCGAATCGATCTATCAGCTATAAATTCAGCTTATATTCCGCTGCTATTTTCGTCATCTGTTCACGGATTTTTAGCTGGTCAGCCTCATGATACGCGGCGAAATTGACTGGTTCTTGCTCATAATCGACCAAAATTCGGCGGAACATTTTGGAGCTTTCCATCGTGCGGTTATACACGATCCCGAAATCCAATGTCACAAAATCTGCGCCTTCAAGCGGAATATCAATGACTGGGATATTGTCTAACACACCAAAATTGAAAACGCTTGTAATGCCATCTTTAATACTGGGACGAGGGTCACTGACAATAACAGCATAAGGAAATGCAAGGGTGTCTCTATCAGGATAGCTGGGAATTCTTGCTAAGAGTGGATACTTTTCATGGAGATAATCAATTTCGATCAGACGTAGACCTGAATAAAGAGTTTCTTTGCGCTTAGTGAGGTAGCTGGCATAATGTGAACCACCCAATTTATTTGCTGGTGAGAGAAGCTCAATGCGTGTAACTGGTCTGCCACGTCGGTTTCCGCGCTCTGCGTGATAGATCACTACAGCACTTAATTCTTCTTCCTCATCAATAGTATCGATAAGGGGCAGTGTTAATGTTGGATTTCCGCGAATTGGAGCCAAGTGTGCGCTGGCTGAAGCAGAACCACTAAGAACAATGATGTCAGGGATCGTTTTAGAAGGTTTAGCCAGTGGTTGATCGGTAAAACGGTCACAAGTGCCAATTTGTAATGAGGTTTCGCTTGCAACGTAGTAATCTTCGGGTAAAAGTTTATCAAGTAATTCTCTGGTAAAGGTGATGTAGTCGGTATGGAAACTCGCCCATTCATTATCAGGCTGTTGTAGTTCGCTGTTCAAATGTGGGTTAATTCCCGGATACAGATTTTTGTCACTGTGAAGCGGCATGGGTTTAAATCCTACTTTTGATTTTCATCGAATCGATCCAGTAGCTATAAATTCAGCTTATATTCCGCTGCTATTTTCGTCATCTGTTCACGGATTTTTAGCTGGTCAGCCTCATGATACGCGGCGAAATTGACTGGTTCTTGCTCATAATCGACTAAAATTCGGCGGAACAAACGCGAACTTTCCAAGGTGCGATTATAGATCACGCTGAAATCAAGCGTCACAAACTCTCCGTTATTCAAGGGAATATCTATGATTGGCAAACGCTCTAAAACACCGAAAGCATAGATGTTTGTTGTACCTTGTGTAATCTCTGGACGGGGATCACTGATAATGATGTTATATGGATGAGCATCCGCTTGATGCTCTGTGTAACTTGGCATACGAACCAATATAGGGCTTTGCTCGTGTAAATAATCGATTTCTATCAAGCACATCCCGGCATTAATCGCATCCATTCGTTTAACACGATAGGCCTTGTAATTTGAACCAGCAGGTTTGTTAGAAGGCGAAAGCAGTTCGATGCGGACAATGGGTTTGCCAGCACGGGAAGAATCGACCATTTGGTAGATCAAAACGCTGGTAATCTCTTTCACATCGTCAATCGTTTCAATAAGCGGCAAGGTTAATGATGAAGCGCGTCCGCGCAACGGAAACTCCTCAGTCTTTTTAGAAAACTGGCTATATATTGTGACATCAGGGATCAAAACATTTGGCTTACTCAGCGGGGCATTAGTGTATAAATCATAAGTGCCAATTTGTAAAGAATCTTCGCTTGCCGAAAAGTAATTTTCCGGCAGTAGCAGATCAAGCGTCTCCCGAATATGCGTAATATGATCTTTATGAAAAGTGGGCCAACCGCCATTGGTCTGCTGCAAAGCACTATTGAGATGCGGGTTGATTCCCGGATACATATTTTTATCGCTGTGGATGGGCATCTGGTCGCTATCCCTCGCTAATCGGGCGTTCTCTCTTTATAATACAGCCGATTCCGTACTCAATCATCCATCGGGACAAATTTATGACGAGCAAACCGCTGAGTTTTCAACAGGTCATTTTGAAGTTACACCAGTTTTGGTCAGATCAGGGCTGCATCATCGCAGAACCTTATAACGTTCAGCTTGGCGCGGGGACGGGCAACCCTGCCACGCTGCTGCGAGTCTTAGGTCCCGAACCCTGGCGCGTGGCGTATGTCGAGCCGAGCGTCCGCCCCGATGATGGGCGCTTTGGTGAAAATCCGAACCGGATGCAAAAATATTATCAATATCAGGTCATCCTCAAGCCTGATCCCGGCAATCCGCAGGAATTGTACCTGCAATCACTGGCGGCGCTTGGGATTGATGCGCGTGAACATGACATCCGCTTTGTGGAAGACAACTGGGAATCGCCAGCGCTCGGCGCATGGGGATTGGGTTGGGAAGTTTGGCTGGATGGGCAAGAAATCACCCAATTCACCTATTTTCAGCAGGCCGGCGGTCTGGAACTGAATCCGGTTTCGGTGGAAATTACCTACGGTGTGGAGCGCATCGTCTTAGCCCTGCAAAACAAAGACTCCGCGTGGGCAATTGATTGGATGGAGGGCGGTCTCCAATATGGCGATTTGTTCCTGCGTGAAGAGATCGAACACTGTAATTATTATTTCAATATCGCCGATGTCGAAGGCTTAAAAGCCACGTTTGATGTCTATGAAGGCGAACACAAACGCGCACTCGCGGCAGGTGCGCTCATCCCTTCTTATGATTATATTTTGAAGTGTAGCCATCTATTCAATGTGCTGGATACACGCGGCGCGATTGGCGTGACGGAACGCGCCACCTTTTTTCGCAAAATGCGCGATATGACGCGCAATATCGCCCGCGCTTATGCAGACCAACGCGCCGAAATGGGCTTCCCCCTCATGAAAATGGGCGAGATTTGGGATACGCCTATCATAGGTGTCTCTTTAGGGGAACAAAGTCTTGCATCCGCACAAACACCGACACAACCCGCCGACTTCCTGCTCGAAATCGGTGTGGAAGAACTCCCCGCCGGAGATGTCGATTCGGCACTGGCACAGTTACAAACTGCCGCGCCTGCATTATTCGAGAATTTACGCCTGTCCTACAGTGAATTAAACGTGTACGCCACGCCGCGCCGTTTGGTCGTGATGGCGCAGGGACTCGCGCCCCTGCAAACAGATGTGGAAAAAATCGAAAAAGGCCCGCCCTCCAATCGCGCCTTTGATGCCGATGGTAAGCCGACTAAAGCCGCTGAGGGCTTTGCACGCGGCAAGGGGGTTGATGTTTCCGCGCTGCGTGTCGAAGAAATCGACGGCGGGCAGTATGTCGTAGCCACCGTCCACGAAATCGGACGACCTGCTCCTGAAGTGCTGGCAGGTGCGCTGCCGGGATTTATCGCCGCGATCAAATTTGGCAAAACCATGCGTTGGAACGCCACTGGAATCGCGTTCTCGCGCCCCATCCGCTGGATTGTGGCCTTATTTGGCGAATCGCTGATTCCTTTTGAATACGCTGGCGTGACCAGCGGAAACAGTACGCGAGGCTTACGTCCGTTTGGCTCACTCGTTGAAACCGTTAATGGCATCCCAAATTATCTTGAGGTGCTGGAGAATCAGGGTATTTTGCTGAGTAGTGAAGAACGCCGCGCCCGAATCATCAACGATGTGCAAGCCCTCGCCAACGAAGCGGGCGGACGGATTGTGCATAACGATGCGCTGCTTGATGAAGTCACTAATTTGATCGAAGCGCCAACCGCCCTCCTCGGCACATTCGACACACAATCGCTGGAACTGCCGCGTGATGTGCTGGTCATGGTCATGCGCGACAAGCAGCGTTATTTCGCGGTTGAAGATGGTGATGGCAAATTGATGCCCTATTTCGTTGCCGTCCGCAACGGGGACGCACAGCATCTCGATAAAGTCATTTATGGCAACGAGCAGGTGCTTAAAGCGCGGTTTAGTGATGCCCGTTTCTTCTATCAAGAAGACATCAAAAAGCCGCTGGCGGATTATCTGACGCGCTTAGGAACGCTCACGTTTGAAGAACATCTCGGCTCAATGCTGGATAAAAATATGCGTGTCGCGGGATCAATCGAAGGCATTGGGCATTTACTCGGCCTAGATGAAACCGAGATTGCGATTGCGACCCGCGCCGCCCACCTTGCGAAAGCCGATCTCGCCACTAAAGTCGTTGTCGAGATGACCTCGTTGCAAGGGACGATGGGGCGCAAATATGCGCTGTTGAACGAGTATCCGGCGGAAGTCGCCAACGCCATTTACGAACATTGGCTGCCGCGTTTCGCCGGAGATAACACGCCGAATAGTCCTGCCGGGACTTTAGTGGCGCTTGTAGACCGCCTCGACAGTCTGGTTGGGTTGTTCGCCGCTGGCCTCGCGCCAAAATCGACGGCGGATCCGTATGGCTTGCGCCGCGCTGCCCTCGGCATCATCCAGATTTTAACCGATAAATCACTTGATGCGGATTTGTTACAGGCCGTTGAATTAACCGCCATCGCCCAACCGATTGAAGTCTCATCCGAGGCACGGGCGCAGGTGCTGGATTTCATCGCTGGACGGCTGCGTGTATGGTTGAGCGAACAGGGTTTCGCGGCGGATGTGATTAATGCCGTGCTTGCCGAGCAATCGACCAATCCCAACCGGGCGCTCAAGGGCGCGATTGAATTAGCGGCTTGGGTGCGGCGTGAAGATTGGGAAGCGCTGCTGGATGGCTTCGCCCGCTGCGTAAGAATCACCCGCAGCGAAACCGAGCGCTATCCAGTGGACGAGTCATTATTCGTGCAACCGGAAGAAAACGCGCTGTATGCCGCCTATAATGCCGCCGTCGCCGATCTCGACAGCAGCGGCAACGGCAACGCCTTCCTAAACGCCTTCGCGCCCATACTCCCCGCGATTACGGACTTTTTCGGCACAGGCAAGGGTGACGGTGTGTTGGTGAACGCAGAAGACCCGGCAGTGCGCCGCAACCGCCTCGGCCTGCTGCAAGCGATCAGCGCCTTAGCCAAAGGCCGCGCCGACTTGAGTTATTTGAGTGGCTTCTAATCTTAATCAACCTTTGGAGGGCAAATCGCTGATTTGCCCTCCAAAACTCTCACTCCCAGCGCAAATTTTTTAATTTTTTGTTACGCAGCTTAACCCTAACGTAAGGATTTTCGGTTAAATTCGCCTAAAACAAACTGTTTTTTGGAACTTATGCAGTTCGCAGGGATTAGTTTTTAGCCAAACTAGACCCTAAGGGAGACACCTTAACCTTAGCTAAAGGCTAGAAACTAACCATTTTATCCCAACACTGGGTCAATTGCATAAGCGCCCATACTTTTAGGAGTGTTGCTATGCGCCGGACTTACATTTTAGGCTTATTCCTTTTACTGAGCTTGAGTCTTTTTGTCCCACGTCAACCGACTACCCAAGCACAACGCGTTGATATTACCAATCATAGGGAGACTATGCTCCAACTGGTTGAGGATTTTATCTACGCCAGCGATTTTGGGTCGATTGATACAACAACTTTCGATTTAGTCGCCAACAGCGGTGACTTGCTCTATCTTGCACCGCTGATCGACATTGCTTACTTTACCCGCAGTTTTTTGTTCGCGGAGCTAAACACCCCGATTTTTTATGCCCTAGAGACCTTAGGTGAGCAAGACTTCGATACAAATTGGCGCACATGGTTTGAGTGGGCAGGCGCAAATAACCTCCCATTACCCCCGGGATATGACGAATTTAAAGGCGAACTTTATAGTCGTTTAATTGATGATCGTTTTGCCCAATTTTTCCCGGCAGGCGTGATGGACTCCGCCAATGTGAATTTAGTCGAAGTGGTTTGGGGCGGTGTCCAGGTCGATGGCATACCTGCATTAGTTAATCCACGTCAGATCACGCCAGAGGAAGCGCTGGCAGAGGGGGAAGACAATCGACAGTTCTGTCGTGAAAGGGATTGTGCCTACCCTGCGTCGGATGAGCTGGTATTTGGTGTAAGTATCAATGGAGACAACCGTGCTTATCCGCTGCGTATCCTAAATTGGCACGAGATGTTTAATGACATCATCGGGCAAACGCCACTTTATGACGCGCCGAATGGTCAGGTAATCTGCAACTTTCGTGCGCCAGCCAACCTCACAGCAAACGCAAGACAAGGCGACACTTGGGTGCAAATCAACGGCCTTTCGGCAGGTTGCCCAACGCAAGGCTGGGCAACAGCGGACGCGATAGAATGGACTAACGCGGATTGGGAAACCGTATCCGTCCAACTCCCTGATATAGGAGCCGATGAACAAGCGCTTTCATTGACAGAGAGTATTGCAGGGCATGTGCGCGGCACACCCGTGATGTTGGCCTACTGCACTTTGTGTGGCGGTGGGGTTCTCTATAATCCGGTCATCGAAAATCTTGTTGTAGATGGGCAAGCGCTTGGGCGTACACACCTCGAATTTAGCTCAACTGGAATGCTGATGCGCTCCAACAAATTGATGTATGATCGCCTGACCAACACCGTCTGGAATGCGATCACTGGCGAGGCTGCCTTTGGACCACTGGCAGCAGGCGATATTACACTAGAACGGCTGCCCGTCGTTGTAACCGATTGGGGAACATGGTTATTAGAACATCCCGATACCAGCGTCTTGAGTTTGGAGACTGGCTATACGCGTGATTATACCAACGGCGCAGCTTACGCTGAGTATTTCAACGACCCTAACTTTATTATGTTCCCAGTTTGGCAGCAAGATACCTCTCAACAAGAAAACAAAGAAGTCGTATTTACATTGGTGCTAGACGATACCCCTAAAGCATATCCGCTTGCGACAATTATCCCAGAAGCCGTCGTCAATGATACGCTAGGAGGGGTAGAGGTGGTAATTATCGCCCGCGAAAATCCTGAACGTGAATTTTCCGAGCCGGGCGGGGCGAGTGTTCGTGCCTATGAACGCGGAAACCACACCTTTACGTTGGGAGCAAATTATCGTGAATTAATCGATGAAAACGGCGCACTTTGGAGGGTCACAGAAGAGAACATCGTCAGCACAAACGGCGAAACACTGCCACGCATCGCGGGTCATTTGGCGTTCTGGTTTGGCTGGTATGGTTTCTACCCAAACACCTTAGTCTATGAAAGAGCCAACAACTAATACCCATTATCCATAACAAGGAGCATCTTTCTTATCAGGGATAGTCTTTATACAAAAGGCATCCCTGATAAGCTGACCCTCATTCCATTTTAAAAACTTTCGCTTATCTCTATGTGATCTTAGGATAATAGGCGATATTCAAGTGGGGGTTAAGGTTATCGATGAACGAAGACATCAGCGGACGTGTGATCTTTTATGACATATTTGCGCTGGCGCTTGTGCTGGCAGGTTTGCAAGGGTTGGCAACAGGGCGTATTAAAGTGACCTCTAAAAGCTGGCAGGAAACCCGTTATTTTGAAAATACGTGGGCGTTCATTTTAGGGCTGGTTTATTTCGTGCTTGGCATCGTATTTTGTGTCGTCGCCTATCAGCTTATCAAAGGCTTCCGCCCGACACTCGTCCACTCGTTTGCTCATGTACTCAACGTCAATTTTGAAACAGGCGAAACGATCTTTTTTGTTGGAGCGATGTGCATCATGTTCGCCCCGCACATCTTGGGAATGATTTTCATCAAGCCTGAGTGAAGCAGATTTCGCCAACTTACTGATACTGTGCCAAACCCAAACGGGCTGCCAGTCGCCACGTCTCATAGAGATAACGGGCGCTGAGATGCACCACATCTTCTAGCAGCATCCGTGCTTCAAAGCCGCCGATGTCGCTCAGAATTTCGATGATGATAAGACCTGTCGCCTCATTGACTCCAGCATAAAATTCATCAATCAAGGGGGTGATGGCTTCCTCATCCAGCGCATAAATTTCGGCACGGGCGACTTCATCACCCGCAGCGATTTGTTGCAGCAGCGTTGCGTAATTCATCATAAGAAATCACGAAGGCACAAAGATTACAACATTGCTTTGCGATTCTCTGCGTCCTTCGCGCCTTTGCGTCTAATCCTATACTTCCGTTACTTCCGCCGGATTCAGCCGTTTGTTGCGCCAAACCCAAAAGCGCCATGCGACGAAAGCCACGATAATGACGACCAGCGCAATAACGACCACACTCTGATATTCACTGATGAAGGTCTCTACATTGCCCCAGTTCTCGCCAAGTTGATACCCTGCAAACCCTAGCGCTCCACTCCAAACAGCCGTGCCGAGTGTCGTGAACAAGAGAAATTTGGGCATGGGCATTCTGTTCATACCCGCCGGGATGGAGATCAAGCTGCGAACAATCGGAATTAAGCGGCCTACAAAGATGACGATTTCACCATATTTGCCAAAGATGTTCAGCGCCCGATCAAATTCCGTCTCGGAAATCGTAAACCATTTTCCATAACGGCGGACAAACGCACGTAAAATCGGCTCACCCGCGAACATCCCGATATAATAGAGGATGATTGCGCCCAACACAGAACCCAATGTCCCAGCCAGCCAGATACCGATGAAAGTAAATTGAGAATCGGGCTGCGAGACGATATAACCTGCTAAAGGCATAACGACTTCTGATGGAATAGGCGGGAAGACATTTTCCAACGCCATCACAAACACAATGCCCGGATACCCGCCTGTGCGAACAAGTTCCTGGGCAAATTCGATGATTCTTGCGAGCAATTCAGACATAGATTATTTTCTCGATGATTTCCAAGCGGGCGTTATGATGCCTGATGAGTCAATGCGCGTCAATGCTTAACAACGCATGAGGATGCACCCACGACTTCTTAGCTAGGCGATAGAATTAAAACAATTAGAACTTACGCAGTTGATCGAATTTTGTGATAAAAGTTGTTAGTGGATCGTTTTTAGTAAGCGCAAAGATTTTTCTTCCACCCTGCTTTGACTAAAAACTAATCACTTTGACCTGCGTAACTTCTCCCAATATACACCATTTTAAGAGATAATCCTTATGCCGTTCATTGAGACCAAAATTGGCAAAATTTATGTCATCGACCAGCGTAAAAATACCGATACGCCGCCGCTGCTGCTGATACACGGTGCAGGCGGGACGCATCTCGATTGGCCTGCATCACTGCGCCGTTTACCTAATGCAAATCCGTTGCTACCCGATTTGCCCGGTCACGGCAAAAGTCCAACTCCGGGGCGGGATACTATCACGGCGTATGCGGCGGATATAATTAGCCTGCTGGATGCACTGGAAATCCCTAGTGCTATCGTCGCCGGACAGAGCATGGGCGGCGCGATTGCGCTCACGCTGGCGCTCGATTATTCAGAACGTGTCTCAGGGCTAATTCTGATCGGCACAGGCGCGAAACTCAGCGTCAGCCCGGATATTGTCGAGCGTATATTGACCGATCAAGAGGCCGTTGCTCGACTATTGAGTGAGTGGTATTGGAGCGAAGCCACGCCGATTGAACGCCGCGAACTCACGTATAAGCAAATTATGGCGCAGCCCGCTCAGATCATTTACGATGATTATGTCGCCTGTAACGGCTTTGATGTCCGCGCACGGCTGAATGAAATTCAAGCGCGGGCGCTGATTTTTGCCGGAACACAGGACAAAATGACCCCACAGAAGTATGGTGTTTATCTTCAGCAATATATTCCTGATGCCGAATTGGTCACACTCGAAGGCGCAGGTCACATGATGGCGCTAGAACAGCCTGATGCTGTAGCAAGCGCTGTCGGTACTTGGTTAAACAGTCCGTCCTTTTCGCAGGAGAAAGCATGATTTCTCCTTTTTGCTAATCGCTGAAAGCTGTAGGCTAACAATGCAAAGATTAAATTCACTCTGGCAGGTCGTTAACGCGGCCTCAACCGTAAAAGACATTGCACAGACGACCAAAACCTATCATTTCGCCGTCAAAGAGCCAACGACGTTTTATCTACGGGCGGAAAGCACCCATGTAAGGATTATTCGTTGGTCGCGCCCGATGATCGAGGTCACAACTCGACTGCAAGGGGCATTTGGGTGGCGGGTGGCGGCGGAACAAGATGAGGCGGGGGTGTATATGGCGGCAAAACGTCGCGCTGTCGTGGGCGGATTATCCAGCGCACGATTTGAAGTCCGCGTGCCTGTAAGCACCTATCTCGTCCTACACTTAGAACAAAGTGCGCTGCATCTGGAAAATATCAACGGAACGCTGCATATTCCCCCATCTGGTGAAATGTCGTTTGAGGGCGGCGCTTAAGCAACATGTTACGCTGTCGCGGTTTTATCCACTGACTCCATCCATAAGCGATAGGCGGTTGACCATATATTCTGTATATAGGCCTTAACTTCGCGCTCGTGATAGGCGGGGAAATGCTCTGTCAGCAGATTCAAGATGCCGTTGGTAATGCGCTCATCCCCATCAACTGGGACGACCACCGCTTCCATTCTTCCCCAGCCCGTATTTTCGTGGAGATACCCGGTCAAGACCAGCTTGCAGTTAAAACATTGGGCAGCACCAAGCCAATCTTCATCAAAATACGTCAGCAGCACGTCATCAGAGATTGTTTGGCAAACTTCGCGCCACAAATTCGCTTTTTTGGTAGTAACGAAGGATGTAGAAAATTGCTGCACGTCCAAAAATGCTTGATGGATAATATGATAAGTCGCGGTAAGAAGCTCGACATCAGTAAAGCCCAATATTAAATCTTTTGAAAGAAATTGTAACATTTTACAAACCAAGTGTCTAATCAAGATTTTGAAATTATCCACACTCTTTTTAACTTTTCCTTACGGTTTCTCCGTCCTTGATTTCTTCGATAAAGCGTGTTAATTTATTATCCATGATCTCAACAGTGTTGACCGTCCAAGAATGTGTATCTGCCGACATGTACGCCTGTATGTGTTGTTTAACGATTCTACCTAGACGGATGGCATAACACGACGCTGATCGATAGCGCATGGGTTATAAACAAGAGCCAACCGTCTAGGTTGGTTCTTTTGATTCACACCACAATGCGGTGACGAAAGGAGTAGGCATTCTACAGATTTAACACGGTTCTAACAGCAGTTTGTTATCTTTATTCACGATTATTTGACTATTAGGAGAACACACCAATGAGCGACATTACCTCTCGCGGTTACGCACACGCCGACGCACTGGTTTCTACCGACTGGGTAGCCGAACATCTCAATGACACAAACATCCGTATTGTTGAATCCAATGAAGACCCCCTCCTCTATCCGTCCGGTCACATCGCCGGCGCGGTGCAGGTCGATTGGACATCAGATCTGAATGATCCGCTGCGCCGCGATTATCTGGACAAAGCCGGATTTGAAGCACTCGCCTCGCGCATCGGCATCACACCGGAAACTACAGTCGTCTTTTACGGCGATAAAAACAACTGGTGGGCGACTTATGCCCTATGGGTGTTCCATCTCTTTGGTCATACCAACACCAAGATCGTCGATGGAGGCCGTCTGAAGTGGGAAAAAGAAGGCCGTGATCTGACCCGTGAAGTACCGAAATATGCCGCCACCAGCTACACCGCGCCAGAACGTGACGACACCAAAATCCGCGCCTTCCGTGATGAAGTCCTCACCCACATTAACGCGGGTAAGCCGTTGGTCGATGTCCGCAGTCCCGGCGAATACAGCGGTGAACTGCTCCACATGCCCAATTATCCGCAAGAAGGCGCACTTCGCGGCGGACATATTCCCGGCGCGAAGAACGTCCCCTGGGCGCGGGCTGCCAATCCTGATGATGGCACATTTAAATCCGCTGACGATTTGAAGGCCATCTACGAAGGCGAAATGGGACTGAAATCCACTGATGATGTGGTCGCTTACTGCCGTATTGGGGAACGCAGCAGCCATACATGGTTTGTCCTCACCTATTTGTTGGGGTATCCTAGCGTCCGTAATTACGATGGTAGCTGGACAGAATGGGGCAATTCCGTCGGTGTCCCGATTGAGAAATAATCTGCTTTAACACCGTGTCTAGTAAGGGGGATGAATTTATGCCTTTTTACTATTGAATACTAGAGTACAGCCCTTTTACCCCACCCCCCGACCCCCTCCCCGAACTCAAGGAGGCGGAGAAGTTCGCAGTGTCTTGCTCCCTCCCTGTGTACGGGGAGGGATGTGGAGGGGTTCTACGTATTGATTAAAGGCATTCATCCCTACCAGACTTGTATTTTTGATAATTAAAGAGGCTTGTGCATCGTATGGCAGATTACCCGCAACCCCTAGCTGACATCGTGGACGATTTGTCCCAAATCACAGATCGTAATGAACGCGCTGAATATTTGATTGAAATCGCGGATCGCTTTGACACGGCTCGCGTTCCGCCGGAGATTTCTTCCCGTCCGCATCCCGAAGAAAATCATGTGCAGATGTGCGAATCAGATGCCTATGTTTTCCCGATCACGCAGCCCGACGGCACACAAAAATACTACTTCGACGTGCTGAATCCGCAGGGACTCTCGGCGATGGCGATGAGCGTGATTTTGAGCGAGACCCTTTCCGGGCAGCCACCGCAGCAGGTGGCGAGTGTGCCGACGGATGTGGTGTTCAGGATTTTCGGTAAAGAAGTCGCAATGGGTAAAGGTCAAGGGCTGATGGGCATCGTGTCGATGGTGCAGCAAGCCGCCAAACAACAGACGAAATAGCATCGTGGTTGGATCTTGCTAAAATCACATTCTCGTGGAGCAGGTATTGGGTGCTGAGATGCACTTGTCCTTACGTTACCTGCTCATCAATTCAGTCATAGAGGTTATTGCTGAAGCAGCGGGATTTCCGCCCGATCTTCACCTTCGCCCAATAAAGGCACACGGCGGCGGATGAGCAGCATCACGCCCGATCCTGCCAGAAGCGCGACTCCTGCGGCAAGCTGCACCCGTGCCGGGAGATAACGCACCCGCGCAACCATCCCTTGATTCCGCCCCACCAAATCTTGCTTGAGGCGGCGCACAAATTTTTCTGACGGTTCCTGCCGCACCATTACGACGTGCATCCGCCGAATAACGGCGACAAAGCTATCGACATTAGCGCGTTTAACATCGTAGCGTCGGATGATCGCGTTGATGTCGCTTTGCTCCGCAAGCAGCGCGTCCGTTACGGCAGAGAGCAAGTTTTCCAGATTGAGTTCAGATGAGTCCATAGATGCCATGTTGAATAATTACCCTTTTTTCCTTTTCTCACTGCCGTTGGGCTGTTTATGATTGATTTGCTGCATTTCTAAATCGTCGCGCAGAGTCGTCAGAGTGCGATGATAAAGTGATTTAACGGCACCTTCTGTACGTTCCATGATCTCGCCAATTTCCGCGTTGGATAAATGCTCGACGAACTTGAGGATGATGAGTTGCTGGCGTTCTTCTGGCAAACGACGAATAGCCGCCATCAAATGTTCGCGTTCTTCTACGTCTTCCGCATGACGATCTGGCGATTCCGAGCGCAAGCTGCTGGCGACAAATTCATCCAAGGGGATGATCTTGCGCCGCCCCTGGTCACGATGCCAATTGGCGACCAAATTATGCGCGATGCGATACAACCACGCTTGAAACGGCACACCGCGATCGGTATACGTCTCGATGTGCGACATCGCCCGAAAAAAGACTCGCGCTGTTAAATCTTCCGCATCATGCGGGTTGCTCGTGCGGTAGTAGATGTAATTGTAAATCTTCTTAACGTACCGTTCATAAAGTTCCCCAAATGCCTCTTGATCGTCCTTAGCAAGTTCGACTAAATCAGCATCCGGCAGGTCTTTTAAATTCGGTTTTCTGGGCTTGCGGTTGAATATGTTCATATCATCAGAAACCCCACATTGCAGCAGTGCGTTACGCCAAAGCACGTTAAGGTTTTCTAACAAAAAACCCCTGCATTTGCAGAGGCGTTTTAAAACTTTAGGACTTACGCAGTTGAACAAGTTTTGGGGTAAAAATTATTAACTTATAGTTTCTAGTAAGGCTAAAGATTTTCCCTTAGCCATTGCCTCGACTAAAAACTAATCACTATGAACGGCGTAACTTCTAAACTTATGGGAAAAACCTTCCTAGCAGATGCGGCTTGGCTCAATCATCGTCAGTTTCGCTTGTTTCGCTGCTATTCGCTTCACCGATTGCGCCGCCTTCACCGAAAGGTCGCTTGCAAACCCGCAATCAGTTCTTGCTTTTCGGCATCGGTAAGGTTGGCATCACCGTGCATAAGCGTGTAAATCGCAGGCGGCATTTCGCCTGCGTTAATCACTTTCGCCATTTCCTCGGCTTCCAATTCGCCCCGCCCTGTAGAGAAATTCAGATAGTCGCGGCCTTCATTGACATCATTCGTCACCAGCCAAGACACAGGGGCAATATATGCATACCAAGGCCATTGGCTTTCGTTGCTGTGGCAATCCATACAGGCAGTTCTAGCAAGGGCTTCGGTGCGTGGGGAATCCCATTGGATTTGAGTCGTCACTTCTGGATTAGTCCGCGCAAAAGCGGGAACAACCAAGCCAACAAATTGAATAGCGATAAAAATTACAACAAGCCCAATGCCGATTTTCAGACCGTGTTTTCGTAAAAAGGTGGACATAATCGCATCCTTCCGCTTTTATTTCTGAGACCTAATCTCATTATGCGCCTGTTTGAACACAGCCGGATGCGGCAATACACACAGAAAAGGTCTCTTCTGGTCTATTTGTGATAAATGTCACAGAGTCTATCAGATCAATTGTAATCCTATAATGCGAATTGCACCGATAGTCGTTACGTTGAAATCCGCTGCCCATCACGGAAAGGCGCATACATGGCGACCCATTCCTGATCGTAATTACGGATAAACTCTTCAGCATGTTCAACCAAGTCACGGCTACCGACGAAAAATGGCGCACGTTGATGCAGCGTTTGCGGTTGAATATCCAAAATGCTGCCTATTCCGTCAGACGCATATCCGCCTGCTTGTTCGGCTAAAAAGGCCAACGCTTGCAATTCATACATCAGGCGCAGCTTCCCATAAGGTTTTTTGCGCTCCCGGCTGTCTGCTGGATACACAAACACCCCGCCCCGCAGTAGATTGCGATGAAAATCCGCCACTAGCGACCCAATATAGCGATGCTGCAACGGCTCGCGCCCTTCCCCATAAATCCCTTGTAACCATTTCACGTAACGGCGCACACCGGGTGTCCAATATTTTTCGTGTCCATGATTCACGCTGTAATACTGCGGCTTGGGTGGGATTTTGATATTTTCATGACTCAGCAGAAATTCGCCCACCCCCATATCGAGCGTGAAGCCGTGTACGCCCTGCCCTGTGCTGTAGACCATCATCGTGCTAGAGCCGTAGACGACGTATCCCGCCGCCACTAATCGCCGACCCGGTTGCAGCATATCCTCAACTGTACCGCGATCTCCAGTGGTGATTTTGCGATGGATAGCAAAAATCGTCCCGATAGAGACATTCACATCAATATTCGAGCTGCCGTCCAACGGATCGTAAAGCAGGACATACTTGCCGCTGTCGTAATGGGCGGGAATCTCTAAAATGTCGTCATGTTCTTCCGATACCATCGCCGCCAGCCGTCCGGTGTGATCGTTCATGTTATAAATCACGTCGTCTGCGAACATATCTAATTTTTGCTGGCGTTCCCCATGCACATTTTGCCCTTCAGTCGCACCGAGAATATCCGCTAATCCAGCGCGATTCGTCTCGCGTGAGATAATCTTGGCGGCAAGCGCCATATCATAGAGGAGTTGGGTAAAAATGCCGGTGGCGTTGGGATGTTTTTGCTGTTGTTCGAGGATGTGACGATCTATCGTAACTATTTTTGACATAAAAACGATACCTTATGTTAAAGGATGTTGCTGGATGTTAAGATTAAGTATAAATGCAAAAGCCGCGATTTTTTGCCAAGAAAATCTGAATTTTACTTGACAATTCTTCGCGGCTTTGAAAGTTTTGCGAGGAAAACTTCTAAAAGGCAGAAAGCAAAGTTGGCTGCCCGTTCACGAGAGCATACCAATACGGCACCCAGCCGATGCCGAACAGTTCAATCTGAATATCTTTCTTCAAAGGCGAGACGACATATTCCTGCGTCCCAGCGGCGATTTGTGCCCACTTGTTATTAACGGCCTGCGCTGCGCTTTGATATTCTTCTTCAACCTGTATCATTTGCTGCTCGGCTTCATCAATGACTTGTTGGCTTTCGGACAAATCCACTTTGGTTTGGCGGCGATAGCGTGTAGAACGGCTCATACGCGAGAGGGTGTAATTTGTGCGACCTTTAAAGAGACTTAATAGCGCTTCGCCCGTTGTATATAGCTCTTCACGACGACGGTCTTTGAGTTCAAGTTCTTCACCGCGCAGTTCAGCTTCTTTACGCTTGAGCTTATCTTCCAGTTTATCTAGCATCCCGCCATATTTAGCTGTGAGTGCGTCAATTTCGGCATCACGCTGTTCACGGGCAACTTGCTGGCTTTGCGCCTGAAATTGGCTGTAATCCATATCAGGATTGCCATAAACCTTCAGGTCTGGATTAAACGGCAATTTAAGCTGGCCTGTGTTATAGATCATGTCCACAACCTCGCGCTTGACGGCACTCAAGCGGCTGTCATCAGTAAGACCGGGTGCGAGGTCAGCATAATACGCCGCCTGGAAAGGTTGACCAGATAGCGCACGTGCATCAATCGGTTCTGCCCGATATTCTTCCCAATGGATAATGCCGGCTTTTTGCAGGTCATGCACATGATAAGTGTGATACCGCGCCGTATAAACCGAGGCTTTTTTATCGGAATAACGAGCGATGGATTGCACCAACAACACCGGCTGATAGACCAATGTCGAACCACCAAACTGTGCTTGCTGCCGAGTTTGCTGCTGCCAATTGGCAATCGCCTGCTGGCTCGTCACGCGGTTTGGCAGATAATATTGCGCGATAGCCGATGTAATCGGTTGCGGATTTGCGGAAAAGCCCGAAGGCATTCCCGCGACCACCGTCGTACGCTGCGAATCCTGTGAGACCGGGAAATTAACTTGGCTCGGCGTAACGGTAGCCTGCTGCGTCCATCCCTGTTGCACATTTGGATTAGGAGCAGCCGTTTGCGCCCCAAACACACCCGGCAGTGTGGCGGGCGGCTGTGCAGGCATCCCCGGCAGTGTTGCGGGTCTGTTCACTCCAGCAGGCGGAGCGCTTTGCGTCCCGGAAGTACTCGGCGGATTAGCGCGACTCTGTCCAAAGCCCGTTTGCTGACCATAATTGGTATAATTGGCAGCGATCTGCGTCATCAATTGCTGACGCTGGCCTTGCATCAAAATCTGTACCTGTTGGCGCGTTAAGGGGCCGCGTAGATAACTCATCGCCCAACGGGTATGCACTAATACCGGGCCGCTATCATCATGCACATTTCGCATCAAAAAGACGCGGGGTGCAATATCGGCGATCAGCGTTTCAACATCACGCAGCGACAGTTCATCTTGTGTGCTGGCTAACGAGCGCAGCCCGTCCATCACTTTGGCTTTATCATTTTCGGATTGCAGCCGCCCAATAAACCACGTTCCGGCATTACTCAAGCCTTTGTAATCCAGATCACCGGGATTTTGTGTCGCCAGAATCAAGCCAATGCCGAAGGCGCGTGCTTGCTTAATCAGCCGTAAAATCGGTTCTTTGGTCGGCGGGTTGCGCGGATAGGGGGGGAAATATCCGAACATCTCATCAATATAAAGAAGTGCTCGCAAACTGGTTGTACCGCTCAAGGTACGCATCCAGCCGATCATGTTTTCCAAAATCAAGGTAATGATAAACAGACGTTCTGGATCACTCAGATGCGCGATATAAAAGATCGACACACGCGGACGACCATTGGGCTGATAGAGCAAACTCTGAATATCAAGCGGCTGACCTTGCAACCATGATTGGAACGACGGTGAGGCGATGATGTTATTGAGCGACATCGCCAGCTTATACCGTAATTTTTCCGACATGTAATCGTCAATCGGGAAAACACCTAACTTGGTAAAAGGCGGCTTTTGCACTTGAAGAATAATATCCTCTAGTGAAAGGTCAATCCCCTGCTGCCAAGCATATTCAAAAATATTGGCGATGAGGACGTGTTCTTTATCCTGAACAGGCGTAGCATTCATGCCAATCAAAGCCAGCAGCGCGGTAGTGATACCGTTGATTTTTTCACGCAGGGCTTCTTCGTTCCCTACCCAGCCTTCACGCGGCGCACGTAATGAGGCCAGAATGCTAATCGGCAGCCCGGCATCAGAACCGGGGGTGTAGATGCTGTATTCCGAGGCTTTTTGCAGCCAGCGCACCCGGTCTGGAACAATACTCCAGCTTTGTAAGCCGTCCCGCCAACGCTGGGCAATATCCGCTGAGAAAGCCGGAATATCTAATCCAGCACGGCGAGCATCGTCCACATTCACCCAGGGCTGGAAATCTTCCGGGCGCAAATCTGGGAATGTCAGCAGCAAATTGGTGATGTCGCCTTTCGGGTCGATGATGATGGCTGGAATATTATCTAGAATCGCTTCTTCCAGCAGCGTGATACACAACCCCGTTTTCCCGCTGCCCGTCATCCCCACGACAATCGCATGGGTGGTCAAATCCCGCGAGTCATAATAGACCACATCTTCAGTTAACCGATTGGACTCCGAGTCGTAACGGCGACCCAGATAAAAGTTTGTTGGCGCTTCAATAAATGGCATGGTTTATCTCTCCCATAAATACCCCTCAGATTATAGCACGTTTTTTCTATTGACAGAGACTTTGATCTGGCACAGTTGCCCGTGACCACACCCGATCAAATTCTGCGATATACTGCGCTGCTAAATCGGCATCGTCGATGATAATCAGATTTTCATCATTACTTTCCGTCGCATTCGCCGACCAGTTAAACGAGCCGGTAATCACAATACGATTATCGACAATCAACACTTTATGATGGAAGGTATTGGGGTTGCCATCCTGCCGAACCGATAACCCACCGCAAAAGAGTGCGCGTAATTCACTGAATTCCGTTTGGCTGCCGCGTGTTTCAAAGATGCCCTGTACGCTTGCGCCCGCCGCTGCCCGTGCCAAGATGGCATTGGCAATTTCGGCTTCTGTAAAAGAAAACGTCATAAATCGAATACTCGTCCGCGCACTTTCCACCACAGTCACCATCGCGTCCAAGACATCATTTTCAGGTGCGAAGTAAATCTGTATCGGTGTGCCATCCTGATTAAAACTGCCGCTGTTAGTCTGCGAACTGCGCGGCCCGAACTGCCCATCAACAAACATTTCATTAAATTCCGCCTGATAGATTTCTACAGCGCGGCGTGAACGCAGCATGAGGAGGTTGTTATTATTGCGATAGACATCGTTAATCGTAAAATTGGTTGAACCCGTCCACACAATTTGGCTGTCGAGGATCATAAATTTATCGTGCATTAGGGCGCGGCGGCTGTCATCCACCACCTCCGCGCCAGCACTAATCACTTGCTGGATCGTGCTGTCATCATCTTCTATAGTGGCTTCATCATCGACCACCATCCGTACCTGCACCCCACGTCCTAGCGCATTAATCACGGCTTCGGTCAAACGCGGACTGTTCCATTCATAAGCGGCAATATCTAAGGTGCGCTGTACTCCATCAATTGCCGTCGCTAACGGATAATCGACCCCGTTGAGGTAAGTGGTCGCAATGCGGCTGCCTGTCGGTGTAGTGAAATAGACCTGCCAGAAGCCTTTTTGTGCGCCGAGACCGTTCACGCTGAGGTTAATCGCGCTAACTTGACCACTAGAATTATTGGCGACCTGTGTGCTGCCACCGCTAACTGTGGCGGTAGGCCGAGCCGATGTCGTGGCAGGTGTCGTAATGGCAGGCCGACTCGTCGCAGGGATGTTAGTCGCTGTAGGCGTGGTTAAGCTGCCACCGCTTAAGGTTCCGATCAACGCAGCGATACCGACCACAATCGCGCCGATAATCGTGGCGATTAATGAGCGTGAATCTTGCGTGTCTTTTTTCTTAGAACTGCTTTTAGTAGTTTTCTTCGCCATAAGAAAGTGTCTGCTCCTGTTTGGGTGCATCTGAGGTTAAATTAGTTGTTATCGATGATGAATTTGTTAAAATATCTGATGAACTCGGCGGATTTAAGGGTAAAATTTCAGTAGAACCTGTTTCTAGCCACGCGATTAAAGCATTTACATGATCTTGTTCAGAAAGAGCCGTTTGTTTTTCCAGATAAGCCTCCGTGTGATCGGCGGTAGCCTTATAATTAAGTTCAGTACTGCGATCAACCATTTTCTGTAAGGCTTCCTGCTTTTCTTCCGGGAGCAAGGTTTCTCGTTGTCCCGTCAGCCGATTAATGCCTTTCATCAGGCCGCGCAGTGTCTTAAACGCATCTTCAAAAGACTCTTCTTCGGTATAGCGCTCCGCCAATTTGGGCAACTGCGTTTCAGCCCATTTAAGCAGTACCTTCGCTGGCTCGTCGGTCAATTCATCCGTTAAACTGGAATCATCATATAACCGAATAATAGCATCTTTGACGTTAATATCTGACATAAACACGCCTCACTTTCACGCGAATAATAACACAAACCGAAAACAGATTGTCTACATTCACGCCGTAATGATACACTGATGTAAAGTTAGCGTCATAAAGAAGTTTGAGCATGAAAGAAACAGAAGCCATCATCGAGCGCGTCCAGCGCATTAATAGTAAATACCAACATCTTGAACTCGCCATTGATTCCTCATTGGCGCGGGTTAAGCCCGGTCAATCAATTCTTGCGCGATTGACGGAAAGCTACGATCCTTATCTGCGGCAACAATGGTGGCCTGTAGGCGTGGGCAGCGGGAAGATGATCGTCGAGCGCCCTGGCACAGAGCGATTTGAACCCGGTCAGATCATCAGCGTGATCGGCCTCGTGGGGCAACCATTTCTTTTCCGGCGGACGCTGCGAAATGTATTGTTAGTGGCCTATGACGCGATGCCCACCCCCCTGCTGATGACGATTCCTTGGCTGCTAGGGAACAATATCAGCGTAACGCTCGTATTGATTGGCGCGGCGACACAATATAATACGCAGCACCTCCCGCCCGAAGTCGAAATCGTTCACGGAGATGAAGACATTAACTGGCCTAACCAAGTGATGACCGTCGGTTGGGCAGATCAGGTTTTCGCGGTGGTCGCCCGTGATGACGAAGGGGTGCGGTTTGCTAAACTGCTTGAACGCTTTAAGGAGCGTCGGGCAGATGTGCCTTCTAATTATCTGTTCGGGGTGTTCCAGCCGACGATGACGTGTGCGGCGGGGGCGTGTCATGCGTGTATGCTGCAAATGCGCGAGGGACTCAATTTGATCTGTACCGATGGCCCCGCTTTTGATCTGACGCAAGTCATCTTAAAATAATACTGCCTATCCCAAAGAGAAATCCATGACCATCGAGATTACCCGTCCCGGTAAGAACAGCCTGGAAGTACAAACACCCGTCATGCCTGCTGCTGGCACTTTTGGTTATGGCGATGTATACCGTGATTTTATTAATGTGGAAAAATTAGGGGCGATTGTCACCAACCCAATTACTTATGAATCACGCAGTCCGGCTTCGGGAACACGAGTCGTGCCGTTGGATGCAGGCATCCTCGTCCATACTGGTCTGCCGAATCCCGGCCTGAATAAAGT
>Ga0335394_10000334_pt1 | contig 48312 bp, 44 predicted proteins | sample MAT03_FD_205741 | JGI IMG/M metagenome (GOLD analysis project Ga0335394, IMG submission 205741) | Freshwater microbial communities from Lake Fryxell liftoff mats and glacier meltwater in Antarctica - MAT-03 (spades assembly) (version 2) ... | reverse complement strand
TCGCCTGAATCCAAAGGCCAAGTGGCATGACGGCACGCCGATCACGGTTGAAGACGTCATCTGGTCGTTCAACATCCTGAAGAAGGAAAGCCCGAACTACAACCAATACTTCGCCAACGTGACCGAGGCAGTGGCCGTTTCGGACCGCGAGGTGGAATTCCGTTTCGACCAGAAGGGCAATCGCGAATTGCCGCTCATCATGGGCGACCTCGTCGTGCTGCCCAAACACTGGTGGGAAGGTACCGACGCGACCGGCAAGAAGCGCGACGTGACGCGGCCGACTCTGGAGCCGCCGCTCGGCTCGGGCGCCTACAGGATCGAAAGCTTCAAGCCGGGAGCGGAAATCGTCTGGGCTCGCGTTCCCGACTACTGGGGCGCCGATGTCGGCGTGAATGTCGGCCGCAACAATTTCGACAAGCGGCGCTATGTCTATTTCCTCGACGACAATGCCGAATGGCAGGCCTTCGCCAAGGGCGGCTTCGAGGACATAAGGCCCGAGAACCGCTCCGCGCGCTGGGCCAAGGGCTATGATTTCCCCGCGTTCAAATCGGGCGCCGTGGTGCGCAAGGAATTCGCCAGCACATCGGGCGAGCCGATGCAGGGCTTCGTGCTCAACACGCGCCGGCCGCAGTTCGATGACCGGCAGGTGCGCGAGGCGCTGACCCTGGCGTTCGACTTCGAAAGCATGAACCGCACGCTGTTCTTCGATCTCTACACGCGAACGGATAGCTATTTCGAGGCGCAGGAACTGGCTTCCAGCGGACTGCCGCAAGGCAAGGAACTTGAGATCCTCGAACAGTACCGCGACCAGCTGCCGCCCGAACTGTTCACGCAGGAGTTCAAGCTGCCGGTCTATGACACGCCGCAGGCGACGCGCGACAACCTGCGCAAGGCCTTCCAGCTCTTCAAGGAAGCCGGCTGGGTCAACCAGGGCGGCAAGCTGGTCAACGAAAAGACCGGCGAGCCGTTCAAGATGGAGTTCCTCGGCAACGACCCGACCGACGAGCGCATCACCGCGCCGTTCGTCGAAAACCTGAGGAAGCTCGGCATCGACGCGACGCTGCGGATCGTCGACACCAACCAGTATATCGCGCGGGTGCAGGCGCACGACTATGATTCAGCCATGGTCGTACTCGGGCAGTCTTCGTCACCGGGCAATGAGCAGCGCGAGTACTGGGGCTCGAAGGCCGCCGACACGCGCGGCTCGCGCAACCATGCAGGCATCAAGAATCCCGTGGTCGACGCGCTCGCCGAACGCATCATCTTCGCGACCGATCGCGAGGACCTGGTGGCTGCGACACGCGCGCTTGACCGCGTGCTGCTGTGGAACTACTACCTCGTGCCGCACTGGCACAATCCCAAGATCTGGCTTGCCTGGTGGGACAAGTTCGGCATGCCGGAGAAGCAGCCGAGCTACACAGGCGTCGACACGGATTCCTGGTGGATCGACCCGGCCAAGGAAGCGGCCATGGCGGCAAAGATCGGAAAGTCCAACTGATGGGCGGTCGCGTGCGGGCGCTCGGACGGCGCGAATTCCTGGCCCTGTCGGCCGGAGCCATCGCGGCTCCGCTGCTGCCGCGTGGCCCCGCCTTCGCAGCCAGCCCGACCGGCACCGCCCTTCACGGCCTGTCGGCGTTTGGCGAGCTGAAATATCCGGCGGATTTCTCGAACTTCGACTACGTCAATGCCTATGCGCCCAAGGGCGGCACGTTCAACTATGGCCCGTCGCAGTGGCTGTACAACCAGAACCCCTACACGTTCAACACGCTGAACAGCTTCGTGGCGAAGGGCGATGCGCCGCCGCGCATGGAAATCTGTTTCGACTCGCTGATGACCAGCACGCTCGACGAACCGGATTCCATCTATGGCCTGGTTGCCAGCACGGTGACTATCTCGCCGGACCGCAACAGCTTCGAGTTCGCCCTGAGACCGGAAGCAAGGTTCCACGACGGGTCGTCGTTGACCGCCGAGGACGCAGCGTTCACCTACAGGCTGTTCAAGGAGAACGGGCATCCGGACCTGTCGCTGCCGCTGAGGGAACTGAGCGACGCCGTAGCCATCGACCCGCATACATTGCGGCTGACGTTTTCGGGCAAACAGTCGGATCGCACGATCCTCGAAGTCGCGACCTTCCCGATCCTGTCGAAGGCGTATTTCGACAAGGTGGCGTTCGACGGTTCTCGGTTGGAGGCGCCGCTGGGGTCCGGCCCCTACAAGGTCGGGCTGGTGCGCGCGGGCCAGACGGTCGAATACGAACGCGTCGCCGATTATTGGGGCCGCGATCTGCCGGTCAACAAAGGCATGTACAATTTCGAGCGGCTGCGGCTGGAATTCTACGGCGACCGCCAGGCGGCCTTCGAGGCGTTCAAGAAGGGCGAGGTGCTGTTCCGACAGGAGGCGACCTCGCGCATCTGGGCAACCGCCTACGATTTTCCCGCGCTGAACGACGGCAAGGTGGTCAAGCGCGAATTCCCGTCGGAAAAGCGCCCGGCCATGCAGGCGATCGCGGTGAACCAGCGCCGCGAGCGCTTCCGGGATGTGCGCGTGCGCCGCGCGATCGCGCTGTGCTTCGACTTCGAATGGACGAACAAATCGCTGTTCTACGGGCTCTACAACCGGTCGCAGTCGAGCTTCGAACGATCCGAGTTCAAGGCGAGCGGAATGCCGGGACCGGAAGAACTGGCGCTGCTGGAGCCCATGCGCGGCAGACTGCCGCCCGAAGTGTTCGGCGAAGCCTACAGCCTGCCGGCTTCCGACGGCACCGGCCGCGACCGCAAGCTGCTCGGCGAGGCACGCCGCCTGATGATCGAGGCCGGCTGGAAGCTGTCGGGACGCGTCTTCACCAACGACAAGGGCGAGACGTTCAAGCTGGAGATCCTCGTCGACGACGAGGGCTTCGTGCGCATCTACTCGCCCTGGGTGGAAAGCATGAAGGCGATCGGCCTCGACGCATCGATCCGCATGGTCGATTCCGCGCAGCACCAGGCGCGCCAGACCGATTTCGACTTTGACCTGATCTCGATGGCGCTGCTGTTTTCGCCGACCCCGACGCGCGAGGGGATGGACGGCATCTTCCATTCCAAGTCCGCGACCCTGCCTGGTTCGCGCAATCTGCCCGGCACTGCCGATCCGGCGATCGACGCACTCGTCGACGCGATCGATCGGGCCGAGAACCGCGAGCAACTGACAAACGTGCTGCGGGCGCTTGATCGGGTCTTGCGCTCGCGCATGGACTGGATTCCAAGTTGGTACTCGGCGAATCACCGCGTTGCGTACTGGGACATGTTCGGTTTCAAGGAGCCGAAGCCGGACTACGGGTTCGCGACGGAAACCTTGTGGTGGTTCGACAAGGACAGGGCGGCGGCGATTGGCAAGGGGTGATCCGAGCACGGCAACCGGCGTCATCCGTTGCCCTGACCCGCAGGCGGAGACTTCCTGATGGGCGCCTACATCCTCAGACGCGTGCTGCTGATGATCCCGACGCTGCTCGGCATCATGGCGATCTCGTTCGCCCTCATCCAGTTCGCGCCGGGGGGGCCTGTCGAACAGGTGATCGCGAAGCTGACCGGACAGGGCGGCGATGCGCTGAGCGGCGGTGGCGGCGACGGACTTGGCGGACAGGACAATATCGGCTCCGCCGACGCCTCGTCGAAATATCGCGGCGCGCAGGGGCTCGATCCGGAATTCATCGCCAAGCTGGAGAAGCAGTTCGGCTTCGACAAGCCGCCGCTTGAACGCTTCGGGCTGATGATCTGGAACTATGCCCGCTTCGATTTCGGCGACAGCTATTTCCGCGACATCTCGGTGATCGACCTGATCCTCGAGAAGATGCCGGTGTCTATCTCCATCGGCCTGTGGATCACGCTGTTCTCCTACCTGATCTCCATACCGCTCGGCATCCGCAAGGCGGTGAAGGACGGCTCGACCTTCGACGTGTGGACGAGCGCCGTCGTCATCGTCGGCTACGCCATTCCGGGCTTCCTCTTCGGCGTCATGCTGATGGTGTTCTTCGCCGGCGGTTCCTTCTTCGACTGGTTCCCACTGCGCGGCCTCACCTCCGACAATTTCGACCAGCTCGCCTGGTACCAGAAGATCGGCGATTATTTCTGGCACCTCGCCTTGCCGCTGACGGCGATGGTGCTGTCGGCCTTCGCGACGACCACGCTGCTGACCAAGAACTCGTTCCTCGACGAAATCCGCAAGCAGTATGTCGTAACCGCCCGCGCCAAGGGCCTGTCCGAGCGGCAGGTTCTGTACGGACATGTCTTCCGCAACGCGATGCTGATCGTCATCGCCGGCTTTCCAGGCGCCTTCATCTCGGCCTTCTTCGCCGGCTCGCTGCTGATCGAGAACATCTTCTCGCTCGATGGGCTCGGCCTGCTCGGCTACCGCTCGGTGATCGACCGCGACTATCCGGTGGTGTTCGCCACTCTCTATATCTTCTCGCTGATCGGCCTGTTCGTGTCGCTGCTCTCCGACCTGATCTACACCTGGATCGACCCCCGCATCGACTTCGGGCGGAGGGACGTATGACGATCACGGCCGACGCCGCGCCGGTCCGCGCGAAGCGGCCGCGGCTCTCGCCGCTCAACCAGCGGCGCTGGGCAAGCTTCAAGGCCAACAGGCGCGGCTACTGGTCGCTTTGGATATTCCTCGCGATCTTCATTCTGTCGATGTTCTCCGAACTGATCGCCAACGACCGGCCGATCCTCGCCTGGTACAAGGGCGAACTGCTTTTTCCGGTGGCGGTCGACTACCCGGAAGAAAAGTTCGGCGGCTTCTACGCCGTGACCGACTATCGCGACCCGGTGATCCAGGACGAGATCGAGGCGAATGGCTGGCTGATCTGGCCGCCTGTCCGCTATTCCTACAGGACCGTCAACAACCAGATCCCGACAGCAGCGCCCGCCAAGCCGTCCTGGCTCTACGACAAGGCGACGCGCTGCCAGGCCTATCCGCTTGGGGTCGACGACCCAAATTGCACGATCGGCAACTGGAACTGGCTCGGCACCGACGACCAGGCGCGCGACGTGCTCGCCCGCGTCATCTACGGCTTCCGCATCTCGGTGCTGTTCGGGCTCATCCTGACGCTTGGATCGGCCGTCATCGGCGTGACCGCCGGCGCCGTGCAGGGTTATTTCGGCGGCCTGACCGACCTGTTTTTCCAGCGCATCATCGAAATCTGGTCGTCGCTGCCGCAACTCTATCTGCTGCTGATCATAGCCGCCGTGCTGCCGCCGGGCTTCTTCATCCTGCTCGGCATCATGCTCCTCACATCGTGGGTCAGCTTCGTCGGGATCGTGCGCGCGGAGTTCCTGCGGGCGCGCAACTTCGAATATGTGAACGCGGCCCGCGCGCTCGGCGTGTCGAATGGGACGATCATGCGGCGGCACCTTTTGCCCAACGCGATGGTGGCGACGCTGACCTTCCTGCCCTTCATCCTCAACGGCTCGATCTCGACGCTGACGGCGCTCGACTTCCTCGGGCTGGGGCTGCCGCCCGGCTCGGCCTCGCTCGGCGAACTGCTGCGGCAGGGACAGCGCAACCTCAATGCGCCATGGCTCGGCATTTCGGGATTCGTGGTCATTTCGCTGATGCTGTCGCTGCTGATCTTCATCGGCGAAGCGACGCGCGATGCCTTCGACCCCAGGAAGACCTTCAAGTGAGTGGGCTCTTGTGGTATAATTTCGTCAGTTTTCTACCTTGGAGACGGCGATGGGGCATGAACATCAAGAGCGAGAAGGCTCAGAAACTCGCACGCCAACTGGCGCATGAGACCGGTTTGACCATGACAGCGGCCATAGAGAGAGCTCTCGAGGCGGAGATCGGTCGCCTGCATCGCGAGCGCGACGTCGCCGAGCGCAAGCGGCGGCTCGACGAACTGCTGGATGCTCTTCCGCCGCCGCCTCCAGGCGTTACGAGCGATCATTCCGACCTTTATGATGAATGGGGCCTTCCCAAATGATCGTCGATGCGTCGGCAATACTGGCCGTCCTGCTGAAGGAACCGGAACGGCAGCTCTTCTCGAACCTTCTCAACGAAGGCCCCGAAAGGGCTGCGCTGTCGCCTGTCAACTATCTCGAAGTCGCCCTGAGAGTGGATCGCGGCGACATACCGGGAGCTTCTGAACAGCTGGACACCATACTTGCCTACATGAATGTCGAATTGGCGGATATCACGCCCGAGCAAGCCAAACTGGCTCGCGAAGCCTACGCCAAATTCGGGAAAGGCAATCACCGGGCAAAGCTCAACCTCGGCGATTGCTTCGCCTACGCGCTCGCCAAGGCCCGCCGAGAGCCCCTCCTGTTCAAGGGCGACGATTTCCGCCACACCGATGTCGAGGCCGCTCTTTGACCTCGCCCCTCCTCTCCGTTGACGATCTCTCCGTCGCCTTCGCGCAGGGCGGTCGGTCGAACACCGCCGTCGACCACATTTCCTTCGACATCGCCAAGGGCGAAACGGTGGCGCTGGTCGGCGAGTCCGGCTCGGGCAAATCGGTGTCGGCGCTTTCGGTGCTCAAGCTCCTGCCCTATCCGCCGGCAAGCCATCCTTCCGGGAAAATCCTCTTCGGCGGGAGGGACCTGCTGTCGCTTGACGAGAAGGGCCTGCGCAGCGTTCGCGGCAACAAGATCACGATGATCTTCCAGGAGCCTATGACATCGCTCAATCCGCTGCACACGATCGAGCACCAGATCGTCGAGGTCCTGGCGCTGCACCAAGGCATGCGGGACAAACAGGCGCGCGAGCGCACGCTGGCGCTTTTCAAGGAGGTCGGCCTCCGCGATCCGGAGAAGCGGCTCGGCGCCTACCCGCACCAGCTTTCCGGCGGGCAGCGGCAGCGCGTGATGATCGCCATGGCGCTTGCCAACGAGCCGGAACTGCTGATCGCCGACGAGCCCACCACCGCGCTCGACGTGACCGTGCAGGCGCAGATTCTGGAACTGCTCGCCGGCCTCAAGGCCAGGAAGGGCATGTCGATGCTTTTCATCACCCACGACCTCGGCATCGTCAGAAAGATCGCCGACCGGGTCTGCGTGATGACCAAGGGCAAGATCGTCGAGGCCGGCCCGACGAAGGAGATCTTCGCCAACCCGCGACACGAATATACGCGCCATCTGCTTGCCGCAGAGCCCAAGGGACGGCCGCCTGCCGCCGATCCATCGGCCAGGAAGGTGATGGCGGGCAAGGATGTGAAGGTCTGGTTCCCGATCAAGCAAGGCTTCTTCCGCCGCGTCGTCGACAACGTGAAGGCGGTGGACGGGATCGACGTCACCGTGCGCGCCGGCCAGACGCTCGGCGTGGTGGGTGAATCGGGATCTGGGAAAACGACGCTCGGGCTGGCGCTCGCCCGCATGATTTCGTCGAAGGGCCATATCCGTTTCGACGGCCGCGACATCGACAAGCTGTCGTTCAGCGCCATGCGCCCGCTGCGCCGCGAGTTGCAGATCGTTTTCCAGGACCCGTTCGGGTCGCTCAGCCCGAGAATGTCGGTCGCGGAAATCATCGAGGAAGGGCTCGCCATCCACGAGCCGTCGCTCTCGGCCGACGAGCGGGACGACCGCGTGGTGGCCGTGCTCAAGGAAGTCGGTCTCGATCCCGACACGCGCTTCCGCTATCCGCACGAATTCTCCGGCGGCCAGCGCCAGCGCATCGCGATCGCACGCGCCATGGTGCTGAAGCCAAAATTCGTCATGCTGGACGAGCCGACATCGGCGCTCGACATGAGCGTGCAGGCGCAGGTAGTCGATTTGTTGCGCAACCTGCAGGCCAAACACAACCTCGCCTATTTGTTCATCAGCCATGACCTGAAGGTCGTGCGCGCGCTTGCCAACGACGTCATCGTCATGCGCAATGGGCGGATTGTCGAATATGGACCGGCCGAGCAAATATTCGAGCGGCCGCGGACCGACTACACCAAGGCGCTGATCTCCGCCGCTTTCCATATCGAGGCGACTGGAGACGGCGTCGTCAGCGAATAGAGCACTGAAGAGGAACCATGCCTGAGAAGGAAAAGGGCCGCATCCTGCTTGCCATGAACGGGATCAACCCGCGTCCATGGTACGAACTCCTGACGCAAGCTCGCGAGGTGGTGACTGAGCCATCCGGCGCCAGCGATCCGTCGATCACCTATGCGGTGGTCTGGAAGCAAGGGCCGAACCTGCTGGCGAAGCTGCCCAATCTGCGCGCCATCTTCTCGGTCGGCGCCGGCGTCGACCATATTCTTGCCGATCCGACCCTGCCCGACGTGCCGATCGTGCGCATCGTCGCCGAAAACCTGACGCAGCACATGACCGACTATGTGTTGTGGCGCGTGCTCGATCACCACCGGCAGGGCATGCTCTACCGCGCGCAGCAGAAGCGGAAGGTCTGGCGCGAGCCGCCGCAGCGGCCCGCCAACGACATCTCGGTCGGCATCATGGGGTTCGGAGAACTCGGACGCGCGGCCGCAAGCGCGCTGCTTGCCTGCGGCTTCCGGGTCAACGGCTGGAGCCGCACCGAGAAGTCAATGCAGGATGTCGCGACATTCCACGGCGCCAAGGGATTGACGTCGTTCCTTAACGCCACCGACATCCTGGTCGTGCTGCTGCCGCTGACGCCGGAGACGACCGGCATCGTCAACCATGGTTTGCTGAAGAAGCTGCGCAAGCAGAACGGGCTGGGCGGCGCCGTGCTGATCAATGCGGGCCGCGGCAAGCTGCAAGTTGACGCCGACATCGTGCGGGCGCTGGAGGACGGCACGCTCAAGGAAGCGAGCCTCGATGTCTTCGAGGTAGAGCCGCTGCCGAAGACCAGCCCGCTGTGGAACCACCCGCGGGTCTTCGTGACGCCGCACTCGGCGGCCACGTCGGACCCCACCTTTCTCGTCCCGCCGATGCTTGCCAAGATGGACGGCTTCGAGCGCGGCGAGCGGCTGACAAATCTGGTGGACCGCAAGGCGGGATACTGAGCCCCGACTTTACTGAGACTGGGGCCTTCTGAACCCGGTCGGCCCGCCGTAGAGGTAGACGATGCGGCCGATCGCCTCGGCCAGCCCCTCGCGCGAGACAAGCATGGTGTGACCGTTGGCGTGGATCATGGTCCTCTCGTCGGTCATGATCGCGACATGGCCCTTCCAGAAGGCGAGGTCGCCGCGCCGCAATCGCGAATAGCCGGAGCCCGCCTCGACCGGTTCGCCAAGCCTGGCTGCCTGCATGTCGGAATCGCGCGGCACATCGCGGCCGGCCATGCGCATGGAGAGTTGCACCAGCCCCGAACAATCGATGCCGAACGCGGTCGACCCGCCCCAGAGATAGGGCGTCATCAACAGCGTCTCGGCGACGGCGACATAGTCGCCGGAGAATTCGCCGACCGGCCGAAGGTGGCCGGCGATCATCGCCTCGCCGGTCGACAACAGCGCGTAGCGCGTGCCGCGTGTCTCGGCGAAATCCTTCACCGTGACAGAAGATCCGAGCGACAGTTCGCCGAGCCTCGGAAACCGGAGATCGGGACCTGAGTAGAGAAAACTGCGGGGAGCGCTGACCATATGGGTCGGCGTCTCCGACCTGGGGCCGAGAAATCCGCCCGAGACGTAGCCTACATAGCCGTCGCGCTCGGCCTGTACCCAGGCCCAGCCCTCGGCTTCGTCGAAGACGGTGACGTTGTCGCCGCGCAGGAGCTGGGTGTTCAGTCCGGCGTCGGGGCGCGGCTCGCCGAGCATGTCCGCCACCGATGCGACGATCCGCGCCGGCTTGCCCGTGACGAAACGATCGGCCGTCACTTCGCCCTTCAAACGGGCATCGGCCAGGTCCGGGCGGAAAGCGTGCAGTCTCTTGTCGTAAGCGGTCAAATCGGAAGTTCCCGTGCCTTCGCGATGATAGCATCGCCGAAACGCTCGACATAGAGCGCGCCCTCGACCGTCCGGCGGATCAGCACATTGCGGCGGTCCTTCTCATCACGATGACGGGAAACCAGCTTCAGCGCGCCCATCGTGTCGAGCGCCCGCGTGATCACCGGCTTGGTGACGCCGAGCTTTTCAGCCAGCCCGCGCACGGTGTGCGGCGGCGCATCGAGGTATATGGACAGCAGAATCGCGGTCTGGCGCAGCGTCAGGTCTGGCGCGTCATCGCGGACCTCGGACAGTGCAACCTGCTGCCAGAGCCGCAATGCCTGTAGGGGGCGCAAGGCGATCATGGCGTGATGCTATGCGATAATCGTTTCGCTTCCGTTTCATTTTCTCGGTTAAGGCGCGGTCAGCGATAGCGCTGCGCGATGACCTGTTCCAGCGCACGAATGCCCTGCGCCTCGCCACCTGCCGGGCCATGTGGCCGGTCGTACGGGTTCCAGGCGAAGATGTCGAAATGCGCCCAGCTGCGCGCGTTCTCGACGAAGCGTTTCAGAAAGAGCGCGGCCGTGACGGAGCCGGCAAAGCCATCGGTCGTGACATTGTTCATGTCGGCGACCTTGGAGGACAGCTTCGCGTCGTAGGGCCGCCAGAGGGGCATACGCCAAAGCGGGTCTTCCTGCGCCAGCGATGCCTCCGCGAGGCTGGCAGCAAGCTGGGCGTCGTCGGTGTAGAAGGGCGGCAGGTCCGGCCCAAGCGCAACGCGCGCCGCACCGGTCAGCGTCGCCATGTCGATCAACAGATCCGGCGCTTCCTCGTCGGCCAGAGCCAACGCGTCGGCCAGCACCAGCCGGCCTTCCGCGTCGGTATTGCCGATCTCCACCGTGATGCCCTTGCGGCTGGTCAGGATGTCGCCGGGCCGGAAGGCATTGCCCGCAATGGCATTCTCGACGGCCGGGATCAGCACCCGCAGCCGGACCTTGAGGCCAGCGCCCATGATCATCGAAGCGAGGCCAATCACGTTCGCCGCGCCGCCCATGTCCTTCTTCATCAAAAGCATTCCGGCGGACGGCTTGATGTCGAGACCGCCAGTGTCGAAACAGACGCCCTTGCCGACCAACGTAACCTTGGGCGCATTGCGGTCACCCCAAACCATGTCGATCAGACGCGGCGCCTTGTCGGAGGCGCGACCGACGGCGTGGATCATCGGAAAGTTCCTGGCCAGCAGATCGTCGCCCTTGACGACAGACACCTTTGCCTTGTGCCTGCGCGCCAGGGACCGAACGCCCTCTTCCAACTCGTCTGGCCCCATGTCGTTGGTCGGCGTGTTGACGAGATCGCGCACGAGATATGTGGCTTGCGCGGCGCGGCGAAGACAGGCCGCGTCGGCGCCTGCCGGCGCGGCGAGACGGATGGCCTTGCCGGGTTTCTTGCCGTAGCGCGTGAACACGTAGCCGCCGAGCATGACGCCGAGGGCCGCGATGGCCGGATTGCCTGAAGGTGTCGCGAAATGCCAGTCGCCTTCGGGCAGCGCCTTGGCCAGCGCGCCTGTGTCGAGCGCCCGGCCCTCGTGAGCCTTGCCGATGCCGAACAGGGCGGCGGCAACCGAACCGTCCGGCGCTGGCACGACCAGCGTGCGGCCGGCATCGCCGTTGAAGCCGTTGGCTTTCGCCCAGGCCAGCGCGGTATTGTCGAGACCGGCATCGGCGAGACGATCCTTGCCCACCAGGTGAATCGGACGCGATGCGCGCGGCTTTTTTTCGATCAGTTCGACGGACATTTCGCGTGATTCCAGCTCTTTTCGAGCTGCAATTGGCGGAAAGTCCAGAGCATTGGCAAGAGTCTGGCGCGCTTTGACGTGAATTTTCAGCGCCATGGCGGGCGAACGGCCCCGACATCGCGGCCGGCCCGCCGACGCAAACGATGCCCACAGGCCAAACGCCGACGACAGGTCTTAACCATCCGTTAGGGTTAACGGAATATTGCTTTGGGTCGGCGTGAGGCCTGCGGGTGGGCTGCGCGAAGAATGGGAGACCCGGCGCACATGGCCAGCCGCTCTATCAACGCAACCTTCAGAACATTGCTTCGAGCGACCGTGGCGATCACGCTCGCCGTCGGCGTCGCCGGCTGCGGCACAAGCAAGATGACGACCGGCTCCATCTCGAAGTCGGGCAAGTCGGTCGACCAGATGTCCGCCGGAGAACTCGCCAATGCGGGTACGTCGCTCGGCAAGAAGTACGCCGCCAACCCGTCGGACAAACCCACCGCCATGCAGTATGCGCAGGTGCTGCAGATGAACGGCAGCACCGACCAGTCGCTCGCCGTCATGCGCAAGCTGGCCATCGCCTATCCCAAGGACCGGGACGTGCTTGCCGCCTATGGCAAGGCACTCGCGGGCGTTGGCGAACTGGAACCGGCTCTCGATGCGATCCGTCGCGCCCAGACGCCCGAATATCCCGACTGGAAACTGCTATCGGCGGAAGCCGCCATCCTCGACCAGCTCGGCAAGTCCGGCGAGGCGCGGTCAATCTATCGCCGTGCGCTGGATCTGAAGCCGAACGATCCTTCGATCCTTTCCAACCTCGGCATGTCCTATGTGCTGCAGGGCGACCTGAAGACGGCCGAAACCTACATGCGCTCCGCCTCGCAGCAGCCCGGCGCAGATAGCCGCGTCAGGCAGAACCTGGCGCTAGTCGTGGGCCTGCAGGGCCGCTTCGACGAGGCCGAACAGATCGCCAGCCATGAGCTGTCGCCCGACCAGGCCAAGGCGAACGTCGCCTACCTGCGCAGCATGCTCGCGCAGCAGAATGCCTGGAGCCAGTTGAAGGACGAAGACAAGAAAAAGAAGAAGTCCGCCACCAACTGAGCGGGCTGTCCCGGGATTGACAAACGGCCGGTCGATCGACCGGCCTTTTTCTTGTTCGCGGAGGTTGTTGCCTTGCGGCTATTCCTGCATCGACTTGGCGCCATCGCCGAAGAAGCCGCCGCGCTGGCTGACCTGGATGCCGGCGGGGCCAAGGATGATGGCGAACAGCACGGGCAGGAAGAAAAGGATCATTGGCACGGTGAGCTTGGGCGGCAGGGCGGCGGCCTTCTTCTCGGCGGCGTTCATGCGCATGTCGCGGCTTTCGCCGGCAAGCACGCGCAGCGCAAGAGCGACCGGCGTACCGTAGCGTTCGGCCTGCACCAGGGCCTGCGCCACCGACTTGACCGATTCCAGTCCGGTGCGGCTGCTGAGGTTGTCGTATGCCTGCTTGCGCTCCGGCAGATAGGACAGTTCGGCGTTGGTGAGGATGAACTCTTCGGCCAGCGCGAGAGACTGTCCGCCGATCTCGTCGGCGACCTTCCTGATCGCGGCCTCGACGGACATGCCGGATTCCACGCAGATCAGCATCAGGTCGAGCGCATCCGGCCAGGCCATCTGGATCGACTGCTTGCGCTTCGTAGCCCGGTTGTTGACGTATAGCACCGGCGCGTAGAAGCCGGCATAGGCGGCAACGACGCAGACGAAAAACCTGATGAAGGCCGGCTGCTCGGGCAGGCCGCCGAGCAGGAACAGATAGACGGCGGCGAGCGCGAAGAACACGAACGGCAGCACAAGGCGGAAGAACAGGAAGCGCGTCAGCGGGTTCTGGCCGCGGAAGCCCGCGACCTTCAGCTTGGCCAGCGTGTTCTCGTCGGCAAGCGCGCGCCTCAGGTCGAGGCGGTCGACGATCGCGCGCATGCCGAGGGACTGCTCCTCGCGAAGGCCCTTGCGGCGGCGGTCGGCTTCGACGGCGAGCCTGGCGCGCTGCCTGGCGCGCAGTTCGTCGCGTTCCAGCGCAACCGATTTCATGCGCGATTTCAACGTGTTGCCGCTTAGCGAAGGCATCACGGTAAAGAACGTCGCGAAGACTGCGACTCCCACCAGCAAGGCGATCAGAAACGCCGGATCGGTGAGGGCCTTTACGACTTGTGCGGTCATGCGGCGTTTGTCCTAGACTTCGAAGTTCATCATCTTGCGCATCACGAAGATGCCGATCGACATCCAGATGCCGGCGATGCCGAGGATCAGATGTCCGGTGCTCGTGGTGAAGAGCGGCATGATGTAGTTGGGGCTCGACAGGTAGACGAGGCCGCCGACAATGACTGGCAGGGCCCCGATGATCGCCGCCGAGGCCTTCGCTTCCATCGACAGAGCCTGGACCTTGGCCTTCATCTTCTTGCGGTCACGCAGGACGCGCGACAGATTGCCCAGCGCTTCAGAGAGATTGCCGCCTGCCTGCTGCTGGATCTGGATGACGATGCCGAAGAAGCCAGCCTCGGGGCAAGGCATCGTTTCCTGCATGCGCATCGCGGCATCCGGGATGGACATTCCTACCTGTTGCGATTCGACGATACGGCGGAACTCGGACTTGACCGGTTCGGGCGACTCCGACGCAATGAGCCTGATGCCATCGTTGAGCGGCAGGCCGGACTTGACGGCGCGCACGATGATGTCGAGTGCATTCGGAAACTCGTTGAGAAACGCCTTGATACGGCGCGAGCGCCGGAAGGACACGGTCCAGCGCGGCAAGCCGAATATGCCTGCCAGCAAGGCGCCCGGCAAGGTCAGCAACGGAGCGCCGAGGAAATAGGCGATGGCCGTCAGCGCGATGCCGCAGATGACGGAATAGATATAGAAGCGCTCCGGAGTGACCGTCATTCCGGCCTGCTTGAGCTGCACGCGCAGCGACGGCTTCTTGAGGTGCTTGTCGGTGACGGCCTGCTTGGCGTCGATTTCCTTTAACGAATCCTGGACCGACTTCTTGCGCTTGGCAACCTCGGTGGCCTTGTCCCGGCTCGCTTTGACGACGGAGCGGTCGGTTTCCGCCTTCTTGATGGTCTCCAGCCTGCGGCCCGTCGACTTTTCATCCGCGATGCGGTTGAACAGGAACGCATAGGCGACTGCACCCGCGCTGCCGCCGGCGAGCGCGACGAATGCGATGACCGTGGGGTCGATGCCGAACATCTGTCAGGGCCTCTTGCACTTGTGCATCACTCGGCCCGCTTCTCCATGGACTCAAGCGCTGCGGCGAGACGCTGTTCCTCGCCGAAATACCGCGCACGGTCCCAGAAACGCGGGCGTCCGACGCCTGTCGAGACATGCTCGCCGATCAGCTTGCCGCCCGCGTCCTCGCCCTTGATGTTGTAGAGGACGAGGTCCTGCGTGATGACGACGTCGCCTTCCATGCCGATCACCTCGGTGATGTGCGTGATGCGGCGCGAACCGTCGCGCAGGCGCGCGGCCTGGACGATGACATCGACCGACCCGACGATGATCTCGCGTACGGTCTTCTGCGGCAGTGTGAAGCCGCCCATGGCAATCATCGATTCCATACGGTTGAGGCATTCGCGGGGGCTGTTGGAGTGGATCGTGCCCATCGAGCCGTCGTGGCCGGTGTTCATTGCCTGGAGAAGGTCGAACACCTCGGGTCCGCGCACTTCGCCGACGATGATGCGCTCGGGACGCATGCGCAGGCAGTTCTTGACGAGATCGCGCATGGTGACCTCGCCCTCGCCCTCGAGGTTTGGGGGGCGCGTTTCAAGGCGTACGACATGCGGCTGCTGGAGCTGCAGTTCGGCCGAGTCCTCGCAGGTGATGACGCGTTCGTCGCGATCGACGTAGTTGGTGAGGCAGTTCAGCAGCGTCGTCTTGCCTGAGCCCGTGCCCCCGGAGATGATGATATTGCAGCGGACGCGGCCGATGATCTTCAGCACTTCGGCGCCGGCCGGCGAGATCGACCCGAACCTGACGAGTTGGTCGAGGGTGAGCTTGTCCTTCTTGAACTTGCGGATGGTGAGCGCGGTGCCGTCGATTGCAAGCGGCGGCGCAATGACATTGACGCGGGAGCCATCGGGGAGGCGCGCGTCGCAGATCGGGCTCGATTCGTCGACGCGGCGGCCGACCTGGCTGACGATGCGCTGGCAGATGTTGAGGAGTTGCTGGTTGTCGCGGAAGCGAATGCCGGTCTGCTCGACCTTGCCATTCACCTCGATGTAGACGTTCTTGGAGCCGTTCACCATGATGTCGGCGATGTCGTCGCGCGCCAGCAGCGGTTCGAGTGGGCCGTAGCCCAACACGTCGTTGCAGATGTCCTCGAGCAGTTCCTCCTGCTCGGCGATCGACATCGCGAAATTCTTGATCGCGATGATATCGTTGACGATGTCGCGGATTTCTTCGCGCGCGCTGTCCGCATCGAGTTTCGCGAGCTGCGACAGGTCAATCGTGTCGATCAGCGCCGAGAAAACCTGGCTCTTTGTGTCGTAGTAGCCTTCGCTGCGCTCACGATGCACGCGGGACGGCTCGGGGGCTATCGGCGGCGCCAACACGGGCTTGCGCGCCGGGGCGGCCGCTGCCGGAGCCGGCGCGGACGCCGGGCGAGCCTCGGGCGCGCGGGGTGCGGCCGTTACGGTCTCCGCGACCTGCGTGGACGCGGGCTGGCGAAAGTCGGGGGTTGCCCGATTTCCGTCGTCACTGCCTCTTTTACCAAACATGATCGCCTACCCGCCCCGCCGATCGCTTATTTCTTCTTCCGCCCGAGCCTGCCGAGCAGGGTGCCCAGGGCATCCTTCTTCTTGGCTTTGAGCTCCTTGCGGCCGGTGAGCACATGCGCCACCTCATTCATGATGGCGACGACGGGATGCGCCGCCTCCATTTCGCCGAGCATGCGGCCATTGTTGGCCGCGTTGCCGAAGAGCTGCGGCTCGAAGGGAATGATCGCCATCGGCGAGATGCCGAGCGGTTCGGCGAAATCGTCCGACTTGATCTCCGGACGCTTGGGTACGCCGGCCTGGTTGATGATCAGCTTCGGCGGCGGATCGTTGGGCCGCAGACGCTTCAGCATGTCGATAATGTTCTTGGCGTTGCGCAGATTGGCAAGTTCCGGCGTCGCCGTGATGACGACGTCGTCGGCCTTCATCAGCGTCGCCTTGGACCACCCTGTCCAGACATGCGGCATGTCGAGCACCAGAAGGGGTGCGCTGCGCTGGGCCGTGTCGATGATCTGCGTGAAGGCATCCTGATCGAAATCATAGACGCGCTCGAGCGTCGAAGGCGCGGCGAGCAACGACAGGTGGTCGGAACATTGCGCCAGCAGGCGGTCGAGATAGACCTCGTCGATCCGCTCCGGCGAGAAGACAGCTTCGGCTATTCCCTGTGCCGGATCCTGATCGAAATTGATGTTGGCGGTGCCGAAGGCGAGATCGAGATCGGCCACGACGACGTCGGACTTGAACAGCGTGGACATCGACCAGGCGAGATTGTGCGCGATGGTTGATGAGCCGACGCCGCCCTTGGCGCCGATGAAGGCGATAGATCGGCCGATCGGCTCGGCATCCGGATCGACGAAAATGGTGGAGATGACGCTGACCACATCGGCCATGGAGATCGGCACGACGACATATTCCGAGATGCCTGAGCGGATGAGCTCGCGGTAGAGACCGACATCGTTGTAGTGGCCGACAACGACCACCTTGGTCGTCGGATCGCAGTATTCGGCGAGATCCTGCAGCGACGCGAGCATGTCGCGCGGCTCCTTGCGCGATTCAAGGATGATCAGGTTGGGCGTCGGCGCCTGTTTGTAGAGTTCGACGGCGGTCGCGATGCCGCCCATGTGAACCTTCAGATGGGTCTTGGCCATCCGGCGGTCCTCGCCGGCGCGCTCGATTGGCTGCGCCACGCCCTCGGTTTCGCAAAATGCCTGGATCGAGACGCGCGGCACGGGCCGCAGCGACTGCATGGCAGCCACCTCATGCGTCGACGCCTCAGCTTCGAGCTGGCCATCATATGCCAGGTTTGTCATGTCAGTTGCCCCGTTGCGTCTGCATCAGAAGTCAATGTTCTCGCCGAAACCCGAATCGCCTGCCTGGTAGTCGTTGATAACCTTCTCGCGGTTCGCCGCATCGATCGGCGACTGCTTGCGCGGGCCCAGCAGATCGGACGGATTGGCGATCTGGGCCGCGATGTTGTTCTGGTAGGAACAGCCGAAATTCGCGTAGTGCTTGTTTTCGCTGGTCTGAAGCAAGTCGTCCGGCCAGCGACCACACTTGTCGGTCTGCGCACGCATCGCGGCGAAAGACACGCGCACCGGCGCTGAAACTTCCTGCGGCGATGCCTGGTAGGAAGCGATCATGATGCGGCTCGCCGGAACGCCGTTCTGCTTGGCGATGTGCGCGAAATCGCGGGCGGTCTCGGCCGCGGCGGCCGAATTGGCCGAGCCCGACGGCGTGACGATGTTAAGCGTCGGCGCGGCCGTCTTGTCGTAGGTCGACAGGAAACCCTCGAGGGACTGGCGCTGCGAGGCCGTGGCGCCGCGGTCGCCCGCTCCAACCGGCAGGTCGATCGTCTCTTGCTTTTCGGCGATCACGATCGGATGGTTCGTGCGGTAGTCGTCCGGAACCGCGCCGACCGTTATCGAATCGCGTTTCTGGAAGGCTGCACAGCCGGCGAGAAGCGAGACAGCGGCGACCGCCAGAACGATCCGCACCCCCGTCGCTGGGGCTCTTGCGGTCTTGGATGCTACGTAGGACATGGCCCAGGAACCCCGCTTACTTGTAGATGTAGCCGACGACACCGTGGTAGCGGCCGTCGGGAAGGTCGGTTTGCATGGTGCCGTACACGCGATTGACACGGCCGAGGAACATGGCGGCGCCGTCGCTTGTGGCGTTGAAATTGTCGTCGGGCTTGGCGAGCTCGTTGCGCGCCGTCGGCCGGGCGATATAGGGCGTGACGATGATGACGAGCTCGGTCTCGTTGCGCACGAAATCGCGGCTGCGGAAGAGCGTACCCAGCACCGGAAGCTTCGACAGGCCCGGCATGCCGTTCACCGCCTGCCTTATGTCGTCACGGACGAGGCCGGCGATCATCATGGAACCGCCGGAAGGCAGTTCGACGGTGGTATCGGCAAGTCGCTTGCGGATCGAAAGGGCGGTCATGCCCGGCGTCCTGGCGTTCCCGCCACGCCCGATGCCGCCCGACAAGGCAACCGAGGCCTCGTCGGTCGGCTCGGAAACCGAGGTGCGTATCTTCAGGCTGATACGTCCGGGCGAGAGCACCACCGGCTTGAATTCGAGGCCGATGCCGTATTCGAGCTTCTCGACAGTGTAAGTTATTCCGCCATCGTCGTCCGGCGACTGGGCGGTCACCAGGTTGAACTCGCCGCCGACGCGGAAGGTCGCCTGTTCTCCGGAAACCGCCGTGAGGGTCGGTTCGGCGAGCGTCTTCATGACGCCGGACTGTTCCATCGCGTTGAAATAGGCATCGAGGGCCGAGGTGCCGATGGCTGCCTGCGATGCCGAGATCGGCTTGCCGAGACCCGGCAGGCTCTCGCTGATCGCGCCCCAGCTGATGCCGTTGGATGTGCCGGAAGTGATGAGGCTGACGCCGAGCTGCTTCATGACGTTGCGGCTAACCTCGGCGACCGTGACCTTCAGCATCACCTGGTCTTCGCCGATGATCTGGATCAGGTTGACGATGCCGCTGATCTGACGAGTCGAGTCCGGATTGTCGATGTCGACGCCGCCGCCGTCGCTGCTTGCAGCGGCGGTCTGGGAATACTGCCCGGTCGTCGCTTCACCGCCGCGCACCAGCATGTTGGCAATCTGCGCCGCACGAGCCGCGTCGAGCGGAGTATCCACCGTGCCGGTCAGGACGACGTTGTCATTGATCAGTTCGACCTTGACCTCGGATGTCGGAATGAACCGCTTGATATATTCCTCGACGCCGGCGGTGTCGCGTTCGACCGAAAGGTCGAGACTGACGATCTGCTCGCCATTCGGGCCGAAGACGAAAATATTGGTCTGGCCGACCGCTTTGCCGAAAAGATAGATGCGGCGGGCCGTGCGGGTGACAGCGTCGGCCACGGCAGGATTGGCGACCAAGATGTCATATGCATCGGCGGGAAGATCGACGACGACCGACTTGTTTAGGCCGAGCTTGACGGTCTGGCTTGCGCTCGACGACACGACGTCCGCGCCGCCAACGAGCTGGCCGCCCGCGAGAGCGCCCTGTTCCGGAAGGCCGGTGCTCGCCATGAGCATCGACATCGCGGCGGCCAGGATGGCGGTCGACCGTTTGCCGCTGATCGCCGGCAAAGCTGCGCCTAAAGTCATTTCCTTGCTCCCACTTCGGAAACTTCGCCCTGCTTGATCAATCTGATCGTGCCGCGCTTGCCATTGCCGGTGACGAGGTAGTCCGCCTCCTCGGTAATGACCTCTTGCGTATCGACCAGCGCACGCAGCGACAGCGTCAGGCGGTCGGCCATCTGCTGCGCAACGGTGATGATCTCCGCCTGCTGCGGGGTGAGTTCGAGCGTCGCGGTCTGGCCGACCTTCACGCGGCGACCTTCCTCGTCTTCCTGGATCGCCTGGTCGATGGCCAGCACCCGGATGTTCTTGAGAATGGTTTCGGTGACAAAGCCGCCGGTGGAGGCTGCCGCCTCGTTGCGGCGCGTCATGATGACGTCGACAAAATCGTTCGGAAGGATGAAGCCGCCCGCCGAGGTGTCGGCGGCGATCTGCGTCGCGACGGCGCGCCGGCCCGATGGCAGGATAGACGACATGAAGCTGACGCCCTCGCCGACCAGCTTCGACTTGCGCATCGGCTCGCCGGCATACATGGAGACGCGGGCGACCGAGCTCTTGAAGGTCTCCAGCGCCTCTGGCTCGGCGTCCTTGGTGATGAAGTTCGAGTTGACGCCGTCGGACGGCCATGACTGCCATACGATCTGGTCGCCGACCGACCCACCCATCAGGACGTCGCCGCTCAGCACCAGAACGTCGGTGAGATTGATCGAGGGGGCCTGAGGGCCCTGCTCGACGATGACCTCCGCAGGCGGGGCCACCATCATGTTCTTCGCGACATAGCCGGCACCGCCAGCCGCAGCGACCGCTACCCCCAAAATGATCAGTCGGGATGCTGCCATTTGTCCAACCTCGTACCCGGGCAAACCCATCAAGCAAGCCGGACAATGCAGAGGCAATCGTCAAATTACGGTTAATGCATCCCTTACGATCGTGATTAATTTAGAGTTTATGCGAATGCCGCAGACGTGCTTGTGACGCACGGCGCAATGGATAGTTGCGCACGCTGCCGGGATGCCAAACGCGGAGATTATTGTGCTGCGAGGCGCTCCAGCGCCCATACCGCGAGCGGAGATCCGGGGAAGGCGATCAGGCCACCTATGCCGAGCGCGATGCCGTAGGGTATCCCCTTCTTGCGATCGGCGAAGTTGCGCAGGAAGAGGTTGCCGCCCGTGAAGACTGCCAAGGGCGAACCGCGATACACAACGATCGCGAGGGTGAGCGCTCCGCCCAGAAAGGTGGAGACCACCAGGTATTCCACGAGCTGGAAGCCGAACCCCATCCAGAGCGCTGACGCAGCGAGGAGCTTGGCATCGCCTCCGCCCATGCCACCAAGTGCAAAGAGGCCGAAGGTCACGACGAGCACGAGCGTGCCTGCCGCGAAATGCCATCCATAGTCCAGCCAGTCCATCCCGGTCATCGGCGCAACGATGGCGAACACCGCCACGAGCAGCAGTGGCACGCGATTGGCGATCGTCATGGACAGCGTGTCGGACAACGCCGCGAAGACCATGCAGAACGGGAAAACGACAAAGATCAGAGCTTCAAGCATCGACTGCCCCAGCAAGGAACCGGCCCACCATAGCCAGGCGCCGTTAATCGCCGGTGAAGGAAGCGGGAAGGATTTTCCTGAAACGAAAAGGCCGCCCTCGAGGGGCGGCCTTCCGAACTCCCCCGGGATAGCCCGGAGAAAAATTAGGAGTTGTTCAGTTCGTCGGCGATATCGTTGAACTTCGAACCGATCGAGTTACCGACAGCGCCGGCACCGATGATGATGGCAAGGGCGATGAGCGCCGCGATCAGACCATACTCGATGGCGGTCGCGCCGGATTCGTCCTTCACGAAACGTGCAAACATCTTGGACATGTGAAAGCTCCTAAACACCACGTGTTACAGCACTTCCGTCAACTTCTATGACTGGTTGATCGGATGGAGGGACTGTACGAACAAGCTGTTGCGATCGGCTTAAGAAACAGCCTTACCGAATCCTTTCCGCGCCCGAAGTTCACCTTGGTTAAGGATTGACCAAGAACGGAGCCGGCAAGCGTGCGCCATACGCGGTGTGGTTCGCGCCTGTATATATAAGGTGCGTTTTCGGGCGCCTCGCGTGGGGGGATCTGGCCCGTCGGTGCGTGGACCGATGACCGCTTAACGCTTGGTTCACCAATATCCTTCATCTTCCGTTCAACCTGAAACGCCTGGAGAGCCTCATGGCGAAGCTTGGTCTATATATCGGCATCGCGCTTCTCGCGGTCTACTCCTCCGTCGCTTCGGCCGACCAGGGGATCGAGGTCACCATGAACCAGGCCAAGATCCTGAAACTATCGCGCGCCGCCGACACCATCGTGATCGGCAATCCCGAAATCGCCGACGCCTCCGTGCAGGATGCCTCGACGGTCGTTCTGACCGGCAGGGGATTCGGCGTCACCAATCTCGTGGTTCTCGACGAAGCCGGCGTGCCGATCATCGACGAGCAGGTGACGGTGACCCGCTCGACCGCATCGACGGTCCGCATCTACAGGCGCGCAACCGTGCAGACCCTGTCCTGCACCCCCTACTGCGAAAGCTCTTACAAGACCGAGGCCGAGCGCCAGTCCGAAACCGATATGAGCAGCCAGTAAGCCTTCGCTTCCCGGCAGCCGACGCGGCGCAACTGCTAATTCTTGCTTAACAGCCATACGCAAATTGCGCGTTTCGTCCAAACGCGACTTCAACCGGAATGCCTTATGGTTCCTCGATAACGATTTGGGACCTTGAGGCCGATATGAGCATTTCGTCCGGATCACATGCAACGAACCGCCGCAGGGCGGGTGTCGGAGCGCTGTTCTTCCGCAATCGCGAAGGAAGCACGGCGATCGAGTTTACCTTGCTGGCCATTCCCTTCGCCATGCTGGTGTTCGCGATCCTCGAAAGCTGCATCTCCTTTGCCGGCCAGCAGGTGATGGCGAACATCACCGACGACATCGCACGCCAGATTCGAACCGGGCAATTGCGCCCGGCGAACATCAGCGAAACCTCGCTCAAGAAAACGATATGCGACCGGCTCGAGATAATCGTCGCCGATGACTGCCCCGGGCTGGAGGTCGACCTCAGACAGTTCACGTCCTTTGCAGACGCGGCCAGCATTCGCATCAAGCTCACGAGCGACAGGGATCTCGACACGAGCGACTTCGATGTCGCGCCAGGCCCGTCGATGTCAAAGAACATGCTGCGGGTATTCTACAAGTGGCCGGTGATTACCGACTTCATGTCGAAACTCGTGTCCAACCTCAAGGACGGCAAGACGCTGCATTTCGCAACCGTCACCTGGCAGAACGAGCCGTTCGACGACTGACCGCCCGGATCGGGCAGCAAGGGGACTGGGATGTTCACACGCGCGGGGGCATTTTTGCAGGCGAGGCGGTTCTTCACAGACAGCCGCGGCGTGGCAGCGCTGGAGTTCGCGCTCGTCGTGCCACTGCTCCTGATGCTCTATTTCGTCACAATGGAAGTCTCGCAGGCGATCGAGACGAACAAGAAGGTCGGACGCGTCGCCAGCATGGCCGCCGACCTCGTCACGCAGCAGCAGGATATCTTCAAGGCCGACCTTGAAGGCATCATGCGGATCGGCGAGTCCACCCTGCAGCCCTACAACCGCAGTGTTCCCTCGATCACGCTCACCGCGATCGAAGTGACCGACGAAACGACGCCCAAGGTTCTGGTCGTCTGGTCGCGAAAGCTGATCAACGGGAGTTTCAGCGCGGGACCGGTAAAGGGTACGCCCACGACGATCCCCGATGCGCTGAAGATCAAGGGCAGCTTCCTCGTGCGCGCGGAAAGCTCGCTTGCCTACGCGCCGGTGATCACCTGGACCGCGCAATCCAAGACCACTTTGGGGCTAACGTCGGCCTTTGATGGCATCGCGATGAAAGAGACCTACTATCTGCGTCCGCGCATGAGCACGAGCATTCCGTGCACCGACTGCTACTGAGGCAGAACTATTCCTGGTCCGAAGCGCCGGCGAGCGAGCGCACGATTGCCAGCGCCGCCGCATAGTCCGCCTGCGAAGCGGGGGCAAAGCCGCCGAGGTGGCGGGTTTCCAGCGTCTCGTAGAGAACCGGGTCGCTCTGCCTGAGCCCGGTCAGGAATGTGGCAAGCCGCTTCCTCGGCTCCGGATCGAGCGTCGTCGAAACGGCATGAGGTCCGTATCGCAACACATCCGATCGCCAGACCACGCTGAGCGCCGCCGGATCGACGCCCGCTGCCACAAGCCGCTGGAGGGTGCCACCCTCGATTTCTCCGCTTCCGGCAGGACCTGCCGGCTCCCAGCCGAAGATTGCGTCCACCGCGCCCTCCATCAGCATGGCTTCGGCCGCTTCAGCCGATTGCACCGCGACGAAAAAGTTCTCCTCGCCGCTCAAACGCCTGCCGTTCGGACTGAAGGAAGCAAGCGGAAGCTGATGGCCCGCCATGCTGTCGGGCGGCAAAAGCGCGATGCGACGGCCCGCCAGATCGGACGTCGAGGCAAGTCGCCCGTCCATCGTGACCATGATGGAGCGTATGCCGAGCGCCCCGCTCTCGTCCGTGGGGGCCACCAGAGGCTCGACGCACCCGCACCGCTCATAGGCAGCCGCATAGGCCGCGGCACTGTAGACAGCGTAGTCGATCCGGGCTGAAACCTGGGCGTCGATCAGCGCCGGGTAGCTGCGCGCCACAAGAAACTCGACCTTTACGCCGAGCGCCTTGGCGAAGGCATCATTCAGCGTGCCAAGGCCGGCGATGCCGTTTCCGCTTCCTGGTTCGGCGACGATGCCTACCCTAAACGTGCCGACATCTTCCTGCCAGCCGGCAAAGGCGGGCAGGGATGAAGCCGCGAGGCAAACCGCCTGTGCCACGGACCAAGCTGCAAACCTGCCGCTCGTCCTTCCGGAATTGCCAATCATCATGGCAAACCCTATGTCTGGCCAGACACTCCCGGCAACAGGGACCAACACTTATCCAATGTCTCGTGCGTTCCTGTTCGTTCTGGATTCTTTCGGCATCGGTGGCGCCGATGACGCGGTGCGCTTCGGCGACCCCGGATCCAACACGTTCGGGCACATCGAAAGAGCGTGTGCTGCCGGCCTGGCGGACCGCGACGGCCTGCGCGCGGGCCCGCTGCATCTTCCCAACATGATGTCGCTGGGACTGTGCGGGGCGGCGGTCTCCGCCGGCCACGGGTCCCGGGACGAAACAACCCTGCTACCGAGCGCCCTTTACGGCGCCGCGCAGGAAATCTCTTCCGGAAAGGATACACCGTCGGGCCACTGGGAGATCGCGGCCCTGCCCGTCCCGTTCGAATGGGGCTATTTCCCGACGACCGTTCCGACTTTCCCCGCCGACCTCGTCCAGGCGATCGTTCGCGAGGCAAAGTTGCCCGGGATCCTCGGAGATTGCCACGCATCCGGAACCGAGATCATCGAAAGGCTCGGCGAGGAACATATCCGCACCGGCAAGCCCATCTTCTACACGTCGGCTGACTCGGTAATCCAGATCGCGGCGCACGAGACGCATTTCGGCCTGGAGCGGCTCTACGAGCTCTGCGGCACGGTGCGCAAGCTTGCCGATCCGCTTAACATCGGCCGCATCATCGCGAGGCCGTTCCTCGGCGAAAGCGCGGCAACCTTCGAGCGCACCGCCAACCGCCGCGACTTTTCCGTCCCGCCGCCCGAAGCGACGCTGCTCGACCGCCTCGTGGCGCGCGGCTCAAGGGTCATCGGCATTGGCAAGATCGGCGACATCTTCGCGCATCGCGGCGTTTCCGAAGTGCGCAAGGCGGCCGGCAACATGGCGCTGTTCGACGCCACGCTGGGCGCCATGAGGGATGCTGGCGACGGCGACCTGGTGTTCGCCAACTTCGTCGATTTCGACTCGCTCTACGGCCACCGCCGCGACGTGACCGGCTACGCGGCGGCGCTCGAGGCGTTCGACCGTCGCCTGCCGGAAGCGCTGGCGCTGCTTCAGCCCGGCGACCTCTTGATCCTGACTGCCGACCATGGCTGCGACCCGACATGGCCCGGCACCGACCATACGCGAGAGCGGGTGCCTGTCTTCGGTATCGCCAAGGGTATGCAGGGCGGAAACATCGGTCTCAGGACAACTTTTGCCGACATAGGCGAGACGGTCGCCGAGCATCTCGGCCTGCAGCCGGGCGCGCACGGCGCGTCTTTCCGGGAAACGATCGGCGGCAATGCCTGAACTTCCCGAGGTCGAAACCGTCCGGCGCGGGCTGCAGCCGGTCATGGAAGGCGCGCGCATCCTGTCCGTGGAGATTCGCCGACCGGACCTGCGTTTTCCCTTTCCGCCCGATTTCGTCGCGCGCCTTACGGGAAAGCGCATCCTGTCGCTCGGACGCCGGGCCAAATATCTGACGGCGGAGATTGAAGGCGGCCCGCAACTGATCTGTCATCTCGGCATGTCGGGTTCGTTCCGGATCGAGGAGGGCGGCGCCGAAACGACGCCGGGCGACTTCCATCACGAACGCTCGAAACTTGCTGCGCACGATCATGTCGTCTTCCACCTGGCGACGCCGAAAGGCAGGAAGTCGAAAGTCGTCTTCAACGATCCGCGCCGTTTCGGCTTCATGCTCTTCTCCGAAGGCCCGGAGCCTCACCCCATGCTTGCCGATCTCGGCGTCGAGCCGACCGGCAATTCGCTCGACGGCAGACTGCTCGCTGATCTCTTGCGGGGCCGGAAGACACCCCTGAAGGCGGCATTGCTGGATCAGACGCTCATTGCGGGCCTCGGCAACATCTATGTATCGGAGGCGCTGTGGCGGGCGGGACTGTCGCCCCGGCGTCTTGCCGGCACGGTAGCTCCCCGCAAGGTCGGTGAACGCGCCGAGAGACTTGCCACTGCCATCCGCTCGGTCATCGCCGATGCGATCGCGGCCGGCGGTTCGTCGCTGCGCGACTATGTGCATGCCGACGGGTCGCTCGGCTACTTCCAGCATTCCTTCTCTGTCTACGACCGCGAGGGCGAGCCCTGCCGGAAGCCCCGATGCGGCGGGACAATCACGCGGATCGTGCAAAGCGGCCGCTCGACATTCTATTGTCCCGTCTGCCAACGCTGACGCTGGCCGAAAACAGGAGACCACGATGGACTACGAAACGATCCTGGTGGAAACGCATGGCAAGGTCGGTCTCGTCACACTCAACAGGCCCAAGGCGCTGAACGCGCTGAATGCGCAGATGCTGGCGGACCTGCTGTCGGCCTTGAAGGCGTTCGACGATGACCGTGACATTTCCGCCACCGTGCTGACCGGCTCGGAGAAAGCCTTCGCGGCGGGAGCCGACATCAAGGAGATGGCCGCGATGGACTATGCCGGCGCATATCTCGCCGATGCATTCTCCGGCTGGGAGGATTTCGCGGCCACACGCAAGCCTGTCATCGCGGCGGTCGCGGGATATGCGCTGGGGGGCGGCTGCGAACTTGCAATGATGTGCGACTTCATCATCGCGGCCGACAGCGCGAAGTTCGGCCAGCCGGAGATAACGCTCGGCGTGATGCCCGGCATGGGCGGCTCGCAGCGACTCGCCCGCTTCGTCGGCAAGTCCAAGGCGATGGACATGGTGCTCACCGGGCGCATGATGGACGCAGCCGAAGCGGAGCGCTGCGGTCTGGTGTCGCGGGTCGTGCCCGCCGCGGACCTCGTCGCCGAGGCCCTCAAGTCTGCCGGGAAAATCGCCGGGTTCTCGCTGCCGTCCGTGATCATGGCCAAGGAGGCGGTCAACCGCTCGTTCGAGACCACGCTGTCGGAAGGGTTGCGCTTCGAACGGCGTCTGTTCCAGTCGATGTTCGCCTTCGAGGACCAGAAAGAGGGCATGGCCGCCTTCGTGGAGAAGCGCCCTGCCCATTTCCGCGATCGCTGATATGGAATCCCGCCGAAACTTCGTTGACGCGCCGGGAAAGCTGCACTATAAGCCCGCTCCAACCGAGGCGGCCTGACGGCTGCCCGTTTGTTTTTTTGCGCGCTGCCGTAAACCGCTCAGCGCTTACCAGACAGATACGAAGAGAGGCATCCATGGCCAATACATCCTCGGCCAAAAAGGCGGCGCGCAAGATGGAGCGCAAGACAGCCATCAACAAGAACCGCCGATCGCGCGTTCGCAGCTTCGTGCGCAAGGTCGAGGAAGCCCTCGCCTCCGGTGACAAGACTGCCGCGGAGACCGCGTTCAAGGCCGCACAGCCCGAATTGATGCGCGCAGCGACCAAGGGCGTGCTGCATTCCAATACCGCTTCGCGGAAGGTTTCGCGCCTTGCCCAGAGGGTCAAGTCGCTCTCTGCCTGAGCCGTCTTTATACCCATCCCACGACAACAACCCGGCGCCTGGCGCCGGGTTTTTTTGTTTGCCGGACAAGGGCTTGGCGGCGGTATGCCCACACGGCTTTTATGCCTTTGCGACAGCACCAATTTCCTTTGCCGACATATGCCGGTTTTCTTAACTAAGGCAGGGTGCATGCCGCGCCCGCCAGCACGGTCTTGCGACACAAATTATCGTTTAATTTGAAGTACTTACGGATGGTTTGTCCACAGGTTCCGCAAGACCGGCCCCGCCAACCGGGGTCAATTGCTGTCAAGCGAATTATTTGAAAAAATTTCTGCGACGGCGAGCGATTTTGGCAGGTCTGGCAAAAGGTTTTGATTCACAATGGCTTTGTCGGATTCACCCGGTGCGGATGAGGTCGAATCCCCTCGCCGCCAGCTTCGATTCCTTAAAAATCGGTTAGCCTCGCACTTGCCCCGACCCCGGCGATTTTTGTAAGGTCCAAACATCGAAACGGACGGGCCTAGACCCGCACAGACCAGCCGATCCCGGTGAAGTTTGCAGCACGGAGTTATTTCCGTGCGAGGGGATGCTTTGTCCATTTCGACGACAAGTGGGGTTAGCAAAACGCGTAAGTAGTGTCGATCTGGCGGCTCGCCGGATAAGGCGTCCTTTTGCCCGCACCAGGCGGGGTGGCAGGAGGCGCGGCACCGAAGTGTTGACCGTGCGTTGGAAAGGAACCGGCGCCGCTGGGCGGTGGCGCGAGAGGCAAACGAGGAAGCGGGGATTTGAGAATGCGAAGCGGCGTCGAAAGAGAACCCAATGGTGGACGTCTCTTTCCAATGAATTTGACCGGGGGCAACGGTATGGCGGTATCGAGCGATGAGGAGCAGATTTTTGAACGTGTAAGGACGCAATTGAAGGCGAGGCTCGGTAGCGACGTCTATTCGAGCTGGTTCGGCCGCATGAAACTCGCAGAGGCATCCAAGGGCATCGTTCGACTGTCTGTACCCACCGCATTCCTCAAGCAGTGGATCAATGGCCACTATCTGGATCTGATCGCCGAACTGTGGCGCCAGGAAGAGCCCGATCTTTTCCGCGTGGAGATCATCGTTCGCAGCGCTACCAGGTTCATGCGCCCCGCAGTCGAGAGCGAGCCCGAAGCGGCGCGCAAACCGGCACGGCAGCCAGCGCAGACTGCACTCGGCTCGGGCACGATCCCGAACGGCAAGCCCGAGACGCCGGCGCACCCGAAGATGGGCGCTGTTGCGGCGCCCGAGTTCCGCCAGGGCGTGCTCGGCTCGCCGCTCGACCAGCGCTACACGTTCCAGTCCTTCGTCGAAGGGCCTTCCAACCGCGTCGCGCTTGCGGCGGCTCGCGCCGTCTCGGAATCCATGTCGCGGTTCAACCCGCTTTTCCTGCACGCGACGGTCGGCCTCGGCAAGACCCACCTGCTGCAGGCGATCGCCGCTGAATCCCTACGCCAGAATCCGAAGTCGCGTGTCGTCTACCTGACTGCCGAATATTTCATGTGGCGCTTCGCGACCGCGATCCGGGACAACAATGCGCTGACGCTGAAGGAGCAACTGCGCGACATCGACCTGCTGATTATCGACGACATGCAGTTCCTGCAGGGCAAGTCGATCCAGCACGAATTCTGCCACCTCATAAACATGCTGCTGGACAGCGCCAAGCAGGTCGTCGTGGCCGCCGACCGGCCGCCGTCCGAGCTTGAATCCCTGGAGCCCCGCGTCCGTTCGCGACTGAACGGCGGCGTTGCTCTGGAGATGTCCACTCCCGACTATACAATGCGGCTCGGCATGCTGGCCCTCCGCCACGCGCAGGCCAAGACGGAAGACCCTTCTATCGACATATCGGACGAGATTCTGGCCCACATCGCACGCACGGTGACGGGCAGCGGCCGAGAGCTGGAGGGCGCGTTCAACCAGCTGCTGTTCCGCCAGAGCTTCGAGCCACAGATCACACTTGAACGGATCGACGAGATACTCAGCCACATCTACCGGACAGGCGAGCCGAAACGCGTCCGCATCGAGGACATCCAGCGTATCGTGGCGCGTCACTACAACGTTTCGAAGACCGAACTCCTGTCGAACCGCCGTACGCGCACCATCGTCAAGCCAAGGCAGATCGCCATGTATCTCGCCAAGGTCATGACGCCGCGCTCGCTGCCCGAGATCGGCAGGCGTTTCGGCGGCCGCGACCACACGACGGTGCTTCACGCGGTGCGCAAGATCGAGGATCTGTCCGGCTCCGACAACACGCTGGCGCAGGAGCTGGAACTGCTTCGCCGCCTCATCAACGACCAGGCCTGAAGCGCCACGGCCGGCCGGCGTCACCGCCAGGCTGGCCGCGCGCCGCTTTATCCCCAGAAAGCCTGCGGAACCGGCCCGGCACCGCCTCGCGGACTTGCCTTTGCGCCGGTTTTCCTGTCAGTCTGCTGCGATTCCGAAGCTGTTTTCAGGTCTGTAGCGGAATTCCCGGTGCGGAACTCCGAATTTCACATTCAAGCGAGCTCGTTTGGTCATGCGTGTCATCCTCGAACGGTCGAACCTTCTGAAGTCGCTGAGCCACGTCCATCGCGTGGTCGAGCGCCGCAACACGATTCCGATCCTGTCCAACGTGCTGCTGAACGCGTCGGGCGCCGTGCTTGAAATGAAGGCGACCGACCTCGACCTGGAGATCACCGAAGCGACCGCCGCCAAGGTGGAGCGCGCAGGCGCCACCACGGTGCCCGCGCATCTTCTCTACGACATCGTGCGCAAGCTGCCGGAAGGCGCGGAGGTGATGCTCAAGATGGACGAGGACGGCAGCGCTATGTCGGTGGTGTCCGGCCGGTCGAGCTTCCGCCTGCAGTGCCTGCCGCAATCCGATTTCCCCGAACTCAATGCGGGCTCGTTCTCGCACATCTTCCGGCTGGATTCGGCGGCGCTGAAAGGCCTGATCGACAAGACGCAGTTCGCGATCTCCACCGAGGAGACGCGCTACTATCTCAACGGCATCTACTTCCACACAATCGAGACCGGCGGCAAGCTCAAGCTGCGCGCCGTCGCGACGGACGGGCATCGCCTCGCCCGCGCCGAAATGGATGCGCCTGCCGGCTCCGAGGGCATGCCCGGCGTCATCATTCCCCGCAAGACGGTGAGCGAACTGCAGAAGCTGTTGGACGTCGCCGATGTCGCCGTGGCGACCGAGCTTTCCGACACCAAGATCCGTTTCACGATCGGCGGCGTCGTCCTGACCTCAAAGCTGATCGACGGCACCTTCCCGGACTACCAGCGCGTCATCCCGACCGGCAACGACAAGCAGCTCATCATCGACCGCCAGACGTTCGCCGCCGCCGTGGACCGCGTCTCGACCATTTCGTCGGAACGCGGACGGGCGGTGAAGCTCGCCATCTCGGAAGGGCAGGTCACGCTTACCGTGAACAACCCCGATTCCGGCAGCGCGACCGAGGAACTGGCCGCCGACTATTCGTCGGACCCGATCGAGATCGGTTTCAACGCGCGCTACCTGCTCGACGTGTCGGGACAGCTATCGGGCGGCGAGGCACGCTTCATGCTGGCCGATGCCGGGTCTCCGACCCTGATCCAGGACACGGCTGACGAGCACGCGCTCTATGTGCTCATGCCGATGCGGGTGTAGGCAGTCACGAACACCACCTCACGTGGACCTGCGATGGCACCACCCCAAAACGGGCGACTGGCGCCGCATGTAAGTAAGCTTACGCTTACGAACTATCGCAACTATTCCTCGATCGCGCTCGACCTTCAGCCCGGCATGGTCGTGTTCTCAGGCGAGAACGGAGCCGGCAAGACCAACCTTCTCGAGGCCATCTCGCTGCTGACCCCCGGTCGAGGCCTGCGGCGAGCGCCTTACGCGGACCTAGCGCGTACCGGAAGCTCAGGCGGGTTCGCGATCCACGCCGCCATGGACGGTCCAGACGGCCCATTCGAGATCGGCACCGGCACCGCCGGGCTCGACCCCAACAGCGAGACCGGCAGGCGCGTGCGCATCAACGGCGCGCAGACCGCCGCCGACGACATGCTCGAATGGCTTCGCGTTCTGTGGCTGACCCCAGCGATGGATGCGCTGTTCACCGGACCGGCAGGCGATCGCCGCCGCTTCCTCGACCGGCTCGTGCTGGCGGTCGATCCCGGCCATGGCCGTCGGGCGCAGGACTACGAGAAGGCGATGCGCGGGCGAAACCGGCTTCTCGCCGAGGGTTCGCGGGACCGCGCATGGTTCGACGCGATCGAGACGCAGATGGTGGAATCCGGCACGGCGATCGCGGCTGCGCGCGCCGAGATGGTGAGGCTGCTGGCGGCCATGATCGACAGGCTGCCGGATGGACCCTTCCCGCAAGCGGATCTGGCGCTTGAAGGCACGTTCGAAGCGATGGTCGGCCACGTTGCGGCGGTCGACATCGAAGAGGCCTTCCGGGCGGCGCTGGCCACGGGCCGCGAACGGGACCGCGCGGCCGGACGCACGCTCGACGGCCCGCATCGCTCGGACCTCCTGGTGCGCCACCGCCCGAAGGCGGTGCCTGCCGAACTCTGCTCCACGGGTGAACAGAAGGCCCTGCTGGTCGGTATCGTGCTTTCTCACGCGCGCCTGTCGGGCGAAATGTCCGGCAGCGTGCCGATCCTGCTTCTCGACGAGATCGCAGCACACCTCGACCCCGGCCGCCGCGCCGCGCTTTTCGCGATTCTCGACGAACTGGGCTGCCAGACTTTCATGACCGGCACCGAGGCGGGTCTGTTCTCCAGCATTCGCGGCTGCGCCCAATTCATGACCGTCGACCACGGCCGCGTGATGCCCGATGAGGGACACTGACAAACACGCGAACGCGCGCTAGACTTTCATGATGGACGCACTTGCCCCGCTGACACCGGAAGAAGTCGAACGCTACGCGCGGCACATCGTGTTGCCGGAGATCGGCGGCGCGGGCCAGCAGAAGCTGAAGCGTGCGCGCGCGCTGATCATCGGCGCGGGAGGACTGGGCGCGCCTCTGCTGCAATATCTCGCGGCGGCAGGCGTGGGTACGCTGGGCGTCGTCGACGATGATTTGGTGTCGCTCTCCAATCTGCAGCGGCAGGTGATCCATGGCACCGACGCCATCGGCCATAGCAAGCTCGAAAGCGCCGCAGCCACGATCCATCGTATCAATCCTAATGTAAGCGTTGAGTTACATAATGTCAGGATCGATGGGTCCAATGCAGCGGACCTTGTCGCGCAGTACGATGTGGTGGCCGACGGCTCGGATAATTTCGAGACGCGCTATGCGGTTGCCGATGCATGCGCCGCCGCAGGGCGGCCTCTGGTTCACGCCGCGGTCGGACGCTTCGACGGCCAGCTTACGGTTCTTGCGCCGTACGAGAATGGTCCGGACGGGCAACGCAACCCTTCCTACCGCGACCTCTTCCCGGAGCCGCCGCCGACAGGACTTGTGCCATCCTGCGCGGAGGCCGGCGTGCTCGGCGCACTGACGGGGGTGATCGGCACATTGCAGGCGATGGAAGTGCTCAAGCTGCTTGCAGGCATCGGCGAGCCGCTCGTCGGCAGGCTGCTGCTCTATGACGCGCTCGCCGCGCGCTTCGACACCATTCGTTACAAGGCGGGTCGATGACTGCTGCAAGCATCCAACTAAAGCTCCTCACGTGAGCGTGAACCTAACGCAAGAAGAACGCGCCATCGCCGAAGGCCATGCCGGTGAAGGCGCGGCCATGGCGATGCGCATAGTAGCCGACAGCGCAAGCCTGCTCGGCGCGCCGCGTCTGATACCCATCGCATCGGCTCACATTGACGGCGCGCTCTATCACGGCGATTCCGGCACGCTCTTCGCAGAGCAGCTAGTCGATGGCGGCGCGCAAGTGGCCGTGCGCGCGACGCTGAATGTCGGCGCGCTCGACCTGATGGGGTGCTCGCGAATCCGGCTTGCGGAGCCGGCTCGCGGCATGGCGCGCCGCATGATGGACGCGTACCGCAAGCTCGGCTGCGAGCAGAGCTGGACGTGCGCACCCTACCAGGCGGGCCACAGGCCGGCCTTTGGCTCCGATGTCGCCTGGGGCGAGTCCAACGCGGTCGTCTTCTGCAATTCGGTGCTCGGGGCCAGGACGAACCGATACGGTGATTTTCTCGACATCGCTTGCGCCATCTCGGGCCGGGCGCCGGACCATGGCCTGCATAGAAGCGAGAACCGCCTGGCAACCATCGTGTTCGACGTCACCGAACTCCCCGAAAACTTCCTGGCTTCCGAGATCGCCTGGCCCGTGCTGGGCAGCCTCTATGGCCGGGAGGTTGGCAACGCGGTGGGCGTGGTGGCAGGCATTGCCGCGCATCCCGGCGAAGACGCGCTCAAGGCATTCGGCGCGGCCGCCGCCTCGTCGGGAGCGGTCGGACTGTTTCACATCGCCGGCGTGACGCCGGAGGCGCCTACGCTTCAGGTTGCGCTTGGCGGCAATCAACCGCTGACCACCGTCAAGGTCACGTCCGACATGGTGCAAACGGCGCAAGCCGGGCTTTCGACGGTGGCTGGCAAGAACCATCTCGATGCGGTGGCGATCGGCAGCCCGCATCTCTCGGTGGCGGAATTCGGCGCCCTCGAACGCCTGATCGCGGGGCGCGACCTGCGCGTCCCCATCTACGCGTGCACCGGCAGGCACGTTATCGCCGCGCTGGACAGTGCCGGCAGGCGCGCTGCACTGGAACGGCTTGGCGTTATCGTCGTCGCCGACACCTGCGTGGTGGTGACGCCGATCCTTCCCGAGCGCGACGGCGCGGTGCTGATGACAAATTCCGGGAAATTCGCCCATTATGCCCCGGGAAATACGGGCTATGGCGTGATCTACGGCTCGCTCTCGGACTGCGTCGAGAGCGCGGTGTCCGGCAAACCTATTCTGACGGGTGCGGGATGAGCGACCCACAGGACGTGGCCAATGCAAAGGGCGAGATTCTCGTAGCTGGCCTGGCTGGTTCAGGCACCGCGCTGGTGCTGTCGGCGCCGATCAGCTTCTGGGGCGGGGTCGACCCCAGGAGCGGGAGCATCGCCGATGTCCGCCATCCCCAACACGGCAAGAATATCGCCGGCCGCGTGCTGTTCCTGCCGGGCACGATCGGATCGTCCTCGGCGTCGGCGGTGCTGCTCGAACTCGTCCATGCCGGCCATGCCCCGGCCGCGCTGGTCCTGCATGAGCCGGACGCCATCCTGCTGCTCGGGCTGATCGTGGCGAGGGAAATGGACTGGCCGACGCCGGTGGCGGTGAAGCTCGACCGCTCCCTGCACGGACGGTATGCCGACGCCACCGTATTGGTGGCGTCAGACGGGGCAATCCACGCCAAGTCGTGACGGTTGGTAGGCCATCATCATCGCCAGACGCCTGGCAGGCGCCAGCAATGATGACTTGACGTTTGTCAGCCTATTTCCAAAGGCTGTTGATCCACGCGACGTAGCTCGCGTTGAGGCGGACTGCCGTATTGGCGGCAGGGCTCTCGGCGACGTTGACGCCGACGACGACGCGCTGCTTGAGGCCTTCGTCATAGGCATAGACGGCGCTGCCGCTCGACCCCGGATAGGTATCGCAGTCATAGGCGAAGTTCTCGATGCCGACGGCCTCGGCCGACACTTCACAGGTCGCGCGCCACATCAGAGCGGGCGGGTCCTTGTCGCCGGGATAGCCAACGATGTTGGCGGTGAAATCGCCGAGATTGTCATAGTTGGCATAGCCCAGCCATCCGACACTGTCGCCGACCGGCTCGGCCAGCGTGATGATGCCGAGGTCCCAAGGCACCACCGAGCCATAGTAGCCCAGATAGTTGGTGATGTACCCTTCCACGATGCTGGTCGATTCGGCGGCATGGGCGCCAAAAGGCGCATCGCCGAAGCCGTTAAGCCCTGGAGCGAAAAGCACGTCCGTCAGCCAGTCCTTGTCGTCATTGCTGTAGAGGCAGTGCGCGGCCGTCAGAACGGTGCGCGGGCCGATGAGCGTTCCAGAGCAGCTGCCCTGCCCGGCTTTCGAGTTTGCCTGGATGTAGCCGAAGACCGTGAACGGATAGACCTTGGTGTTCTGGATCTGCACGCGGTCGTCGGGCCCGAAGACCTGGCGGCCGGCCTCTTCCTCGTTGCCGAAGGACGGATCACCGGATTCTTCGAGATTCAGAGATCCTTTGCCGGCTTCACGCTTCATGTCCTCGACGATCAGCCCGCGCATTTCTTCGCTCGGCGCCGAGCGGGATATGCTTCCGTCTGCCGATCGTGTGAGAATCGTCAGAGACTCGACAGCCTTGTCTTCATCCAGGATCGGCGCTGCGCGCGACGCTCCGGCGTCGTCAATCTTGGGCGGCGCGATCGGCTTGGCGGCGCCGATCTTGAGGTCGTCGCCGCCCGGCGCAGCCCTCGTCTCTTCGCCGGTGCCCGGGTTGGCCTGGCCCATCTGGGCAAAGGCGGGTGCTGCCCAGACCGCAGTCGAGGCAAGCGTAAGCGTGATCAGTCCATGAGCAAGTTTATTCACGATGAGACTCTCCCAAAGGCCAGCAAGGCTCGCATGACATAACAAAGAACTTGTCGAGATCGTGGTGGAGGAGAACGAATGCCTCCCGCGCCTCCAAACATCCCCGGCAGGCATGACATTGCCTAAAATAATCCCAGATTGAAACCGACAAATCGCTGTCGCATGGCCCTTGGGGGGCTATAGATGGCATGCCGGCTCCGGGGTTTGGGTCGGTTTTCACTCTGTCAGAAGCCTGTCTCAGGAGGTCCGACTTGACTTACATGAAGAGCCACGCGCCGTTCATGGCGATCGCAATCCTTGGAGCTGCAGTCGCGGGATCCGCTCCGGCCGCCGCCGAGGAGGCGCGCCCCGAACTTTCGCCGATGAGCCGAGTGACGGCTGCCCGAGTCGAGCGGGCCAAGGAGGTCGGCGAGTCCGGCGACCGGGTGTTCGGCGGGAACGAGGCGGCCCCCGGCGAATGGCCGTTCCAGGTCGCGCTGCTGTCCAGCAACATGCTCGACGACACTGTTATCTCGCAAGCCAATGCGCAGTTCTGCGGCGGCAGCCTGATCGCTCCGCAATGGGTGCTTACCGCCGCGCATTGCGTCACCAATGGCGGCGACGTCATTGCACCGGATACCGTCGTGGTCCTGACCGAGGCCACCGTGCTGACGGAAGGCAACCGCTACCAGGTTACCGAGGTCGTTCGCCACGAAGGCTACAGCGAGTGGACGCTCGACAATGACATCGCGCTGATCAAGCTTGCAGAGGCCGCGACTGCTCCCAGCGTGAAGCTGGCCGCCGCGGCGGGCGAAGACAGCGGCAAGGTACGCGTCACGGGCTGGGGGCGCATGGACGACGGCAGCTTCCCGATCACCCTGATGGAAGCCGAGCTCGAGCTGCAGCCCAACGCCGCCTGCAACGAAGGTATCCGCGCGATCTATGCGCGCGACCTCGAATCGATCCTGCGCAACTTCGCGCCGCGCATGATGTATTCAGAAACGGGCATCAGCGCGGCTACCAAGTCGATCGTCGACACGATGAGCGACCGGCTGACCGCCAACATGATCTGCGCCGGCACCACGAGCGGCGTTCGCGACGCCTGCAACGGCGACAGCGGCGGGCCGCTTTTCGTCGAGAAGGCAGATGGAGTCGAGCAGGTCGGCATCGTCAGCTGGGGCGAGGGCCCGATGGACGCGGCCGCGGCCTGCGGCCATGAAAACGCCTACGGCGTCTACACCCGCGTTGCGAACTACAAGGACTGGATCGCGCAAAAGACCGGTATGTGAGCGACGGCTGCCGGGTAGGAGAGGCCGGCGACATGCCGGCCCTCTTTATGCCGGGCGGTAGGAGAAGTAGTCGAAATCGGCCGGCTTCGCGCTGCCGCTGGTATCGAACGCCAGCATGCCGACGAAGGATCCCGTAAAGGAGCCGTGTTCGCCGCGGCCGGCTTCGTCGGAGACGATGCTGGCGTCGAGCATCGGCCCCAAAGGCACCCACGCCTCGCCGGTGCGATAGCTGAAACGCAACGCCGCGCCGTCGACATCGGCGGCAAGGCCGACGGGACCGTCGGCAAGCGGGATGGGTTCCGACAACGGGAAGGTCAGCCTGCCATCCGGCCAGTCGCCGAGGCAACTCATCACCGTCAGGACGCGCCCGAGCCCGGCATCGTGGGTTACGGCGAGGAAGTGGAACTTGTGCCGGTTGTAGTAGAGCGTCAAGCCGGCAGCCTGCTGGAACGTGTCCGGGGAGAATTCCAGCTCCGTCTCAGCGCGGAACGAAAAATGTTGCTGCCGGCGCGCGACCAGCGCCTGCTCGAAGAAGCTACCTACGGATTCGCGGCCGATCAGGCGCAGGAAACCAGGTCGTTCGCGCAGCGTGAAGATGCGCTCCGGATAGGGTGTCCGCAGCCACTGGAAATCGAGAGGCAGCTCCGACGCATCGAAGTCGTGGCGGGTTTCCGGATCGTTCGCGGGAGGCTCCGTCGGGGCAGGCGCTTCCACCTCGACGTCAGGCACCAGCGTGCCGTTGACGAGGCGCAACCAGCCGTCCTCGCCCCAGACGCATTTCTGGATCGCGGTTTCGCGGCCGAGCGGCGAACGGCGCAATCCCGGCAGCGGGCGTGACGTCAGGTGCGTATGGTAGAATTCGCCGTCCGGCGTCTTCACGATCTGGCCGTGTCCGGCGCGCTGCAGTAGCGCAGCGGCGGCGTCCTTCGACGTCATCAGATGGGTCTGGGGATGCAACTCGTACGGCCCGTCGATGGTGCGCGAGCGCGCCATGGTGACGGCGTGATCGTAACCCGTGCCGCCCTCGGCGGTCGTGAGGTAATACCAGCCGTGGCGCTTGAAGAGATGCGGCCCCTCGACAAGCCCATGGGCGCTGCCGGCGAAGATGTTCTTGACCGGGCCGATCAATTTTCCCGCAAGGGGATCGTATTCCTGAAGCAGTATGCCGGCAAAGGAAGGCGTCTTCGGCTGGCCGCCGACGCCGTGCGAGACGTGGTTCCAGAGCATGTTCAGGAACCACTTCCTGCCGTCCTCATCGTGGAACAGCGATGGATCGAAGCCGGATGAGTTGACATGGACCGGATCTGACCATGGCCCCTCGATGGTGGGCGCGGTGACGATGTAGTTGTGGGTGTCCTTGAAGTTGCCGTCGAGCCGCTTGACGTCGGTGTAGACCAGCCAGAACTTGCCGTCCGCGTGGGAGAGACAGGGCGCCCAGACGCCGCCCGAGTCCGGGTTGCCGCGCATGTCGAGCTGGCTTGCGCGATCGAGCGGACGCTTGACCATCCGCCAGTTCACCAGGTCGGTCGAATGGTGAATCTGGACGCCGGGATACCACTCGAAGGTGGATGTCGCGATGAAGTAGTCACTGCCCACCCGGCAGATCGATGGATCGGGGTTGAAGCCGGGAAGGATCGGATTCCTGATCATCGTCTGGCCTACTTCCTGGGCGGGCCCTCGCGTTCGGCCGATCTGGCCCACAGGTTGATGTTGGCTTCGGTCGCATAATGGTCGATCTCGGCCAGCTCGGCCTCGCTGAATTCCAGGTTCTTCAGCGCGCCGACGCAATCCTCGACCTGGCTTGGCCGGCTCGCGCCGATCAGCGCCGACGTGACCCGGCCGCCGCGCAGCACCCAGGCCAGCGCCATCTGCGCCAGCGTCTGCCCGCGCTTCTCGGCGATGCCGTTCAGCGACTTGATGTTCGTCAATGTCTTGTCGTTGAGAAAGCTCTGCCGGAGCGACTTGCCCTGCGCCGCGCGGCTGTCGTCGGGAATGCCGCCGAGATATTTGCTGGTCAGCATGCCCTGCGCCAGCGGCGAGAAGACGATCGACCCGACGCCCAGACCGTCGAGCGTGTCGAGCAGGCCGTCCTCCTCGACCCAGCGGTTGAGCATCGAATAGCTCGGCTGGTGGATGATGAACGGCGTGCCCATCGAGCGCAGAATGTCGGCCGCCTCGCGGCTGCGCTGCGAGTTGTAGGACGAGATGCCGACATAAAGCGCCTTGCCCGACTTCACCGCGTGGTCCAGCGCGCCCATCGTCTCCTCGAGCGGCGTCTCGGGGTCGTAGCGGTGCGAATAGAAGATATCGACATAGTCGAGCCCCATGCGCTTCAGGCTCTGGTCGAGGCTGGCCAGCACATATTTTCGGCTGCCCCATTCGCCATAGGGACCCGGCCACATGTCGTAGCCGGCCTTTGTCGAGATGATGAGCTGGTCGCGATAGCCCGCGAAGTCGCTGCGAAGGATCTCGCCGAACGCCGTTTCCGCCGAGCCCGGCGGCGGGCCGTAATTGTTGGCGAGGTCGAAATGGGTGATACCGAGGTCGAACGCCCGCTGGCAGATCGCCTGTTTCGTCTTGTGCGGCGTGTCGTTGCCGAAATTGTGCCACAGGCCGAGCGAGATCGCCGGCAGCTTGAGGCCCGAGCGGCCGCAGCGGTTGTAGATCATCGCCTCATAACGATTGTCGGCGGGGTGCCAGCTCATGGTTGGTTCCTCCTGAGTGCGCTAAAGCGAAGTCGGCTGTCAGGCCGCCCCGCTGCCCCACGGGCCGTGATGCGCGCCTGAAACGTCGATGCGCTCGAAACCGTGCGCGCCGAAGAAGTCGCGTTGCGCCTGGATGACATTCGACGTGCCGCGCCCGAGCCGGTAGCTGTCGAAATAGCCGAGCGCCGAGGACAGCGCCGGCGTGGGCAGTCCGGCCTCGGCGGCGCGGGCGACGATGCGGCGCAACCCTGGATGCGCCTCCTTCATCATCGCGACAAATGCCGGAGCCATCAGCAGATTGGGCACCGTGTCGCCCGAGAACGCCTTGGCGAGCGTACCGAGGAACTGCGAGCGGATGATGCAGCCGGCGCGCCAGATCTTGGCGATCGTGGGCATCGGCAGGCTCCAGTTGAATTCCTTCGAGGCTCCGGCCATCACGGCGAAGCCTTGCGCGTAGGCGGCGATCTTGCCGGCGAAAAGCGCCGACTCGAGGTCGGCCAGAACCGCGTCGGTGTCGCCGGTGAACGGTGCGACGCCGCCCTTGCCGTAGACCTTCTCCGCAGCGATGCGCTCGTCCTTCAGCGAAGAGACGACGCGCGCGGCGACGGCGGCTTCGATCGCTGTCGCGGGAATGCCGAGCTGCTGCGCTTCGATGACCGACCACTTGCCGGTTCCCTTCTGCCCAGCGCGGTCGAGGATCATGTCGACCATCGGCTTGCCGGTTTTGGGATCGACCGCCTCAAGCACCTTCGCGGTGATCTCGATGAGATAGGAATCGAGCCTGGCCTTGTTCCACTTTGCAAAGACCGCGCCGATCTCCCTGGCGCTCATGCCAAGCCCGTCGCGCAGGATGCCGTAGATCTCGGCGATCATCTGCATGTCGGCATATTCGATGCCGTTGTGGATCGTCTTGACGAAATGGCCGGCGCCATCCGTGCCGAGCCACGCGGCGCAGGGCTCGCCATCAAATTTCGCGGAGATCGACGTCAGCACCTTCTCGACTCGCTTCCAGGAGGCTTCCGCGCCGCCGACCATGATGGACGGCCCGTGGCGCGCGCCCTCCTCGCCGCCGGAAACCCCCATGCCTATGAACGTCAGGCCCGAGCCCTCCAGTTCCTTGAAGCGGCGCATGGTGTCGCGGAAATTGGCGTTGCCGGCGTCGATGATGATGTCGTTGGGGGACAGCACCCCGCGCAGATGCGCGATCTGCTCGTCGACCGCAGCGCCCGCCTGCACCATGATGATGACCGGGCGCGGCGGGCGGATCGCGGCGGCAAGCGCCTCGATCGTCTCGCAGGGCACGATCATGTCCTTGAGCGGCCCTGCGTCCCGGTGGAAAGCGACAGTTCTGGCGGTCGTGCGGTTGAACACCGCGATCCGGTTGCCCTTCTCGGCTATATTGAGCGCGAGGTTGGACCCCATCACGCCAAGGCCGATCAGTCCGATTTCGGCGTCCGCCATCGCTTCATCCCTTGTTGGGCATCGGCTTGTGCCGACCCTTGGAGCCCTTTGCGCGGCGATGTTTGAACCGCCACGGAAGCTTCGTCAACCGCCGGGCTTCAGTTCGCCGGGACCAATTTTCGGCCTGTCAGCCTGTGCTGCGCTTGCGGCCGTAGAGTTCCAGCCGGTGGTGTACGATGTCGTAGCCGAGCGACCGGGCGATCTCGTCCTGCAACCGCTCGATGCGATCGGACTTGAACTCGATCACATCGCCCGTCTCGATGTCGATGAGATGGTCATGATGGTCGCCGGTGGCGTGCTCGAAACGCGACGGCCCGCCCTCGAACGCATGGCGATGGATGGCGCCCATGTCGCCCAGCAACTTCATCGTGCGATAGACTGTGGAGAGTGAAATCGAGGTATCGATCGACGAGGCGCGTCGAAAAATCTCCAGCGCATCCGGATGATCTTCCGTCTCCGACAAAATGCCAAGAATGACGCTGCGCTGACGGGTGATGCGAACACCCTGCCTGCGCAATTCCGTCTCGTAGTCCAGCCGCTTCGCCGCCTGCCTCGTCATCCGGGCACTATGCGCCAGTTGACAGTCAGTTGCAAAAGATAACGCCCGGCCTCCCTCAACCCGCGTCCCCTTAGTTGCAAACGATTTGCAATTGCATTGACGGCATGTCCTCGCGCTGATATGAGGGCTTTGCCTGCTCCCCCATAGCGAGGAATTCATGCGACTACCGACCTCAGCCCTGCACTTTGTTGCAGCCTTCCTGCTGGCTTTCATGGCGATGGCCGGACCGGCCGCATCGCGGGAGAAGTTCAAGGCCGTCACCACCTTCACCGTCATTGCCGACATTGCCCGCAACGTTGCGGGCGATGCCGCGATCGTGGAATCGATCACCAAGCCCAACGCCGAGATCCACAACTACCAACCGACGCCCGGCGACATATTGCGGGCGCAGGACGCCAAGTTGATCTTCTGGAACGGACTCAATCTGGAGCAATGGTTCGAGCGCTTCTTCAACAACATCAGCGATGTGCCGAGCGTCGTCGTTTCCGAGGGCGTCGAGCCGATGGGCATCGCCGAAGGCCCCTATGCCGGCAAGCCCAACCCGCACGCATGGATGTCGCCGGAGGCCGTGCTGGTCTATGTCGAGAACATCCGCAAGGCATTCGTCGAACGCGACCCGGCGAATGCCGAGACCTACAACCGCAACGCCGCCGACTATGCGGCGAAGATCGTGGCGGCTGCCGAACCGATCCGGCAGCAACTGGCGGCAATCCCCGAGCAGCGGCGCTGGCTGGCGACCAGCGAAGGCGCATTCAGCTACCTGGCCCGCGACTTCGGTCTGAAGGAGCTCTATATCTGGCCGATCAACGCGGACCAGCAGGGAACGCCGCAGCAGGTTCGCAGGGTGATCGATGCCGTCAGAGCCAATCATGTCCCCGCGGTCTTCAGCGAAAGCACCGTGTCGCCCGATCCGGCCACACAGATCGCGCGTGAGACCGACGCGAAGTATGGCGGCGTCCTCTATGTCGACTCGCTCAGCGATCCCGACGGACCGGTGCCGACCTATCTCGACCTGCTGAAGGTCACGACGGAAACCATCGCAAAAGGCCTGCAGGAATGAACGCACCCGTCAGGGCCGAATCCGCAGGCGGCGGCCTCCAGGTGGAGAATGTGACCGTCACCTATCGGAACGGTCAGACGGCGCTGAGGTCTGCCTCCTTCGAGATCCCGCGCGGCACGATCACCGCGCTGGTCGGCGTCAACGGCTCCGGCAAGTCGACCCTGTTCAAGGCGATCATGGGTTTCGTGCCGCTTGCCGCCGGCAAGGTGACCATTCTGGGCAAGCCGGCGGCCGAAGCCCTGAAAGAAAATTCCGTTGCATACGTGCCGCAGAGCGAGGATGTCGACTGGAACTTTCCGGTGCTGGTCGAGGACGTGGTCACGATGGGCCGTTATGGCCACATGAACTTCCTGCGCATGGCGCGCAAGCCGGACCGCGCGGCCGTCGACGAAGCACTGGAGCGCGTCGGCATGATCGCATTCCGCAAGCGGCAGATCGGCGAACTCTCGGGGGGCCAGAAGAAGCGCGTCTTCCTCGCCCGCGCGCTGGCGCAGGACGGCAAGGTCATCCTGCTCGACGAGCCCTTCACCGGCGTCGACGTGCGCACCGAGGAAGCCATCGTCGCGCTGCTGCGGTCGCTGCGCGAGGAGGGCCGCATCATGCTGGTGTCGACGCACAATCTGGGCAGCGTACCGCGCTTCTGCGATCGCGCCGTGCTGATCAACCGCACCGTTCTCTGCTATGGACCGACGGCCAAGGTGTTCACCCGGGCCAATCTCGAGAAGACCTTCGGCGGCGTTCTGAGGGAATTCACGCTGGGCGGCGCGGAACTGCACGACGACGACGACCGCCGCAAGGTGACCGTGCTGACCGACGACGAAAGACCTTTCGTCATCTACGACACCGGGGCGAGTGGCAGCGGCTCCGTCGACGAGAGCGAGAAATGACAAACGTCCTCGCGGAGCCGTTCTCCTACGGCTACATGGTCAACGCCATGTGGGTCTCGGCTCTGGTCGGGGGTGTCTGCGCCTTCCTGTCGGCCTATCTGGTGCTGAAGGGCTGGTCGCTCATCGGAGACGCCCTTTCCCACTCGATCGTTCCCGGCGTTGCGGGCGCCTACATGCTCGGCCTCCCTTTCGCATTCGGTGCGTTCCTGTCGGGCGGGTTGGCGGCTGCCGCAATGCTGTTCCTCAACCAGCGCACCAAGCTTCGCCAAGACGCCATCATCGGGCTGATCTTCACCTCGTTCTTCGGGCTCGGCCTGTTCATGATCTCGCTGTCGCCCGCATCGGTGAACGTGCAGACCATCGTGCTCGGCAACATCCTGGCCGTGACGCCCGCCGACACGCTGCAGCTCGTCATCATCGGCGGCGTCTCGCTGACAATCCTGCTCCTCAAGTGGAAGGACCTCATGGTCGTCTTCTTCGACGAGAACCACGCGCGCTCCGTCGGGCTCAACCCCGACAGGCTCAAGATCCTGTTCTTCACGCTGCTGTCGGCATCCACGGTGGCGGCGCTGCAGACGGTCGGCGCCTTCCTGGTGATCGCCATGGTGGTCACCCCCGGCGCCACGGCCTATCTGCTCACCGACCGCTTCCCCAGGCTGATCGCCATCAGCGTCGCCATCGGCACTCTGACCAGCTTTTTCGGCGCCTATGCGAGCTATTTCCTCGATGGCGCGACCGGCGGAATCATCGTGGTCGGGCAGACGCTGATCTTCCTGATCGCCTTCGTCCTGGCGCCGAAGCACGGCCTTCTCGCCGCGCGAAGACGCGCCCGGGAAGCTCTGACGGCGGACGTTTCCGAACCGCCGGCGCCGGAGGCAGCAGCGTGATCGAAACCCTCATCCTGCCGTTTCAGTTTCCCTTCATGCAGAAGGCCTTCGCGATTGCCCTGCTGGTGGCGGTGCCGTCAGCGCTGCTGTCCTGCTTCCTGGTGCTCAAGGGATGGTCGCTGATGGGCGACGCGGTCAGTCACGCCGTGCTGCCCGGCGTCGTGCTGGCCTATATCGCCGGCATTCCGCTCGCCATCGGCGCGTTCGCGGCCGGCATGTTCTGCGCGCTGGCGACCGGCTATCTGAAGGAAAACAGCCGCGTGAAGGAAGACACGGTGATGGGCGTCGTGTTTTCGGGCATGTTCGGGCTCGGCATCGTGCTCTATACCAAGATCCAGACCGAAGTGCACCTCGACCACGTCCTGTTTGGCGACATGCTTGGCGTGTCGTGGAGCGATGTCGGGCAAACGGGGCTGATCGCCGGGTTCTGCATCGCCGTCATCGGCATCTTTCGGCGTGACCTCCTCTTGCACGCATTTGACCCCCAGCACGCGCGGGCAATCGGTCTGCCGGTCAAATTTCTGCACTACGGACTGCTTTGCGTGCTGTCACTGACCATCGTCGGCGCGCTGAAGGCGGTTGGCATTATCCTGGCCATCGCAATGCTCATCTCGCCCGGCGCCATCGCTTTTCTGCTGACCTCCCGCTTCGAACGGATGCTGGCCGTTTCCGTGGCGATATCCGTCGCAGCGTCGCTAGCCGGCGTCTATCTCAGCTTTTTCATCGACAGCGCGCCGGCGCCGACCATCGTGCTCCTTCTCAGCGCATCGTTCGTGGCCGCTTTCCTCTATTCGCGGCTGCGCATTGCACGCGCGGAAAGGGTTGTCGCGCCGAACTGAAGCGTGCAGGCTTGCAATTCACCCACCAGTTGCGACATTTTCCGGCATGAATTCGACGACACAACCCGTGCGACTCACTCGTCCAGCCGACAGGCGGCGGCGCATCCCGGTCGCTGCCTTGCTCGCGCTCAGCTTCGGTACGCTTGTCGTGCTGTCGGTCGGGAGCGTGCTGGCGCTCACCGTCGCTGCGAATGTCCGCAACACATTCGATCTCCTCGGCGCTCAGGCGGCTTTGCTGGTCGATGCTATGGAGGATGCGCTCAGCGCGGAGATGGCGAGGGCGGAAGGCGCGGTCGACGGCGTTGCCGCTCTCTACGCCCAAGGCGATTTCCAGATCGATGAAACCGCCCAGATGACCGCAGTGCTTGGCGGCGCGCTTTCCGGTTCCGGCCAGGCGAACGTAATCCTGATCTGTACGCCGGACATGGCATGCAGAGGCGTCGCGCGGAACGCCGAGGGTGAGATCGAGCGCCTGCCGGCCGAAGCCGAGACGGCACCGCAGGTGCTGGAAGCATTGAAGCGACGGCAATTGGCCGAAGGGCGCCGCTGGGGCTCGTTCGTGGGCAACGAGTTTGGTTTGTTCGCTCATGTTTCGATGCCACTCTCGCGCAACGGCGTCACCGGCGGATGGGTCATTGCGGCGGTGGAGTTGAAGAAGCTGTCCGAGATCACGGGCGCGCTCTCGACGCGCTTCGGCACGCATGCGTTCATCCTCGACGGCGACAACAGGGTCATCGCTGACGAAAGCCTGGCCGATCCCGACGCAGCTGCGCGCGGCAAGACGCCGTTGATGCCGCTTACGGCGCTGGGCGACCGCGTTCTCGCCGCTTATCCTGGCCGCAACCTGGAAGGCCAAGTCGATGAAACTCGTTTTCGCAATGTCGAGCTTGCGGAGATCAGGCTCGACGACGCGGACGATGCATGGTGGAAGGAAGGCTCCTACATAACCATCACCCGCAAGATCGCGGGCTATGGGGATCAACCCTGGACGATCGGCGCCTATTTCGAAGGCAGCCAGGTAGGCAGCGAAGTAAGCCGCGTGGTGGGATCCGCTATCCTCGGACTTGCTGCATTGGCCGTGGCGGTTCTCATGGCGATCCTGCTCGGCAGGTGGCTGTCGCGTCCCATCCAGGCAATCGCGGACCATGCAAAGCAGGTCGCCGATTTCGATCTTGACGATGTGACGCCGCTACCACGCAGCCGCATCAAGGAGCTGGACGACCAGGCCTCCGCCTTCAACTCGATGCTGATCGGGTTGCGCGCCTTCTCGACCTATATCCCCCGCACACTCGTCGCCAAGCTGGTGCGTACCGGCGAGATCGGCATCGCCGAGCCACGCGAGACGATCGTCACCGTCATGTTCACCGACATTGCCGACTTCACAGCGCTGTCGGAACAGATGGATGCAGCGGCAGTTTCGAAGCTTTTGAACCGTCATTTTGCGATTCTCTGCCGGGCCGTCGATGCGCACGGCGGCACCGTCGACAAGTTCCTCGGCGACGGCATGATGGCCTTCTTCGGTGCGCCGGATCGGCTGAAGGGTCACGCCGCCGCAGCCGTCCGCGCCGCTGCGCAGATCCGCGAGGACCTCGCAGCCGATAACAGGGAGGCGGTGCTGCAGGGCCATCCCGACCTAAGGATACGGATCGGCATCCACACCGGCCCGGTGATCGTCGGCAATATCGGTGCGTCCGATCGCGTGAACTACACGATCATCGGCGACACGGTGAATGTCAGCCAGAGGCTTCAGGGACTGGGCAAGGAACTCGCGCCGAGGGCCGCCACTACGATCGCGGCTTCAGCCGAGACCGCGTCGCGCCTCGACGACCGGTTCGAGATCGTGCCCGCCGGCCAGCATAGGCTGCGCGGCAGGGGCGAGCCCATCGAGGTTTTCCTGATCGGCAACGTCCGTG
>Ga0335394_10000332_pt1 | contig 48496 bp, 34 predicted proteins | sample MAT03_FD_205741 | JGI IMG/M metagenome (GOLD analysis project Ga0335394, IMG submission 205741) | Freshwater microbial communities from Lake Fryxell liftoff mats and glacier meltwater in Antarctica - MAT-03 (spades assembly) (version 2) ... | reverse complement strand
TCTCGTGGGAGCATCCGCGGCAAAAGGCTGCAAGCCGGCTGGAACGAAGACTTCCTCGAGCGCATCCTCTGTGGTTTTTCCGGCGAATAAGATGCAATTGCCCTGCGGTGCGGCCCAACCGCCCGATGCCGATGACAAGTGGATGCCGCTGGGCGTCTTCGCCCTGGTCGAGGGAACCGAGATCACCTCGGATGACGTCTTCCAGTTAGCCGTCAATCCGCAGGGCATCATTCGTGGTAACTACCACAACGTGAAGGCCGACGTCATGGACCCGATCTCGGGCTCGATCGACAAGAAGACGCAGCGGGCCGCCTGGACCATCGGCAAAGACAAGACTCCTGTCTACGAGGCGGGCGTCGTGAATCTGACCAAGGACGTTGCTCCGCTCTTGGTCCACACCGACAACGGCGACAATCAGGTGTCGCTGGTCCGGTTGCCGCAGCCTGCGGCGCAGTAACGGGCAACGCGCGACGTAAGCATCGGCAAAACGGGACGGGAGTCTGAAAAGGCTACCGTCCCGTTTTCGTTGCTGCCTGAATTCGGCTTCTCGACTCTTGTAGGAATTGTATAATGGTACTCGAACATCTTCGATCTTGGAGCTGTCGATGTTGCAGGTCCTTTGGGACGACGGAGAAGGAGCCAACGTCCAACATATCGCGGAGCACGGTCTCGTGCCCGCAGACGTAGAAGCCGTATTGGATGATCTGAACAATCCGACCGATGTCAGTCACTCCAGCGGTCTGCCAATCACATTTGGATACATTTCCGACGGCAGATACATCGCAGTGGTTTGGGAAGAGGTTGAAGAAGGAAGCGTCTATCCGATCACCGCCTATGAAGTGTCGGAGCCCAAAGAATGACTGCGAAACAGCCCTATCGACGAACGCCTGAACAACTCGCATCGGATAAGGCGATTCGCGACAAGCTCCAGGTCGAGAAACCATCCCTCAAGAAATCTATCGCCGCAGGGAATCAATTCATTCCGCTTGGTGAATATGTGGAATGGATGCATCTCTCACACACGCTAAAGGATGCCCGGGAAGCATCGGGGCTCAGTCTGGCAGATGTCGCCGAGCGCTCCGGAATTGATCGCGGCGCGTTAAGCCGTCTCGAAAATGGCCAAGCGGACAATCCGACCCTGAGCACGCTTATCCGCTATCTCAAAGCCATCGGAAAGAAACTGGTGGTTTCGATTTCAGACGACGTGCCAGGTTAGTTCGCCCGTCCTACTCTTTCACCGGCAATCGCAGCATCTTGCGTTGCTCGTTCCTACGCCATGCCGGGTCTTTCCCTGGCGGGCCAACCCCCGTCAGGTCGACGTTCTCGCCCGTCAACTGCGCCAGGATCTGCTCAAAGTAGACGTGCAGCAGCTCGGTCCGCAGTTTGCGATTATCGGTGTGAGCCATAGGGGCTGAGAACTCCACACGCGGGTGTTCGTCGGTGTTCAGCCGCTGGGGATTGCGAACCTTCCAGTCGCCGACCAGGAGCGACAGAATCCCTCGCTCGTCGGCCAGCCAGGGATCGGGTCGCCCAGTGTTGGCATCGTCGCTCTTCCAGCCTCGCGGTGCTGCAGTCTTCGCAAACGGGATCGGTGCTTCCGTGCCAATCAGCCCCATCACCGGACGCGTGGCGTCGGGAAACACCCACCACAGAGTTGTGTGAGGAAAGACGCTCGCGAAGCTGTCGGCGATCATCTCCAGATCGCGCGGCCCCATCTGATAGAGCGGGAGCCATTGGCAGAACAACCCGCCCGGTTTGAGTGAACGTCGGCCCGCCTGGTAGTGCTCGACCGTATAGAGATACCCGGTGTGACTCTCCCACGGAACAAACAGATCGGCCACGATCACGTCGAACTTTCGTTGGCCGGCCGCAAGAAATCGCCGGGCGTCCTGCACCTGGATCTCGACATGCGGGTCGTCGACCAGGCCATGGTTGGTTTCGCTCAGGTAACGCGCGGCCTCGACCGCTTCGGCGATCAACTCCACCACCACGATGCTTTCCAGCTCCGGGTGCTCCAGCGCCGCCGCGGCCGTCTGCCCCGTCCCCATTCCCAGGTAAGCCACATCGCGCGCGTTGCCATGCAGCATCAGTGGCAGGTGCCCCTGGCGATAGTCGCGCAGCACCGAACCTTTGCTCGAGCCAAACCCGTAGTGCAGGTTCTGACGGATGTACAGCGAATCGTCGGGCAGTTGCACGGCGTCGATCCATCCATAGGGCGTCTCCCAGCGGCGCAACAGCGTATCGCCCGGCAGTGTCGACCTCGCCTGGCGCACGCGATCCACGTTCATGCCACCGACCAGAATCGCCACGATGATCAGCGTCAACGCCTGTAGTCGCTTGCCGCGAGCCAGCATCACGCCCAATCCCACCGCAAAGTACGCGGCTCCCAGCAAGGCGAAGCTCCACCAAAGACCGCACCACGGCAGTAGAAAACTGGCGGCCAGCGAGCCGATCGCGCCGGCCAGCGTACTGGCGGCTGTCAGTCCGGCGATCTGTCGTGCATCGGCAGGGCGAGGCTCCATCGCACGCCATGCCACGGGCAGCAGCATGCCCAGCGCCGTCACGGGAGGTAGGACGATCCAGGCCACCAATCCGAAGGCCGCGGTTAAGTGTGCCTGGAACGTCTCGCCTTCCTGGAAGTAGCGAAAGCCAGTTTCTCGCAGAAACATCGCCAGCGACAAGGCAATGCCGACCGCACCATAGCCGCATGCCGCCCCCGCCAGCGCGGCAGGCGAGAGCCATCGGCCAATGAAGCCGGTCAGCATCGCTCCCAGGGCCAGCGCCAATACGAACACCGCCACCACGGCGCCAAACGTGTAGGTGCTGTTGTGAAAGACCAGCGAGAACAGCCGCAGGTAAAGAACTTCCAAGGCCAGCAGAGCGAAGCCCGAACCGCTGACCAGCAGCCACCAGCGCAGCGGGACTCGCTCGTTCTCAATGGGCTCTTTCGCCACTTCATTTGGAGGCATATCGACCGTCTTCGGCTTGCACAGTCTCGCCAAAACCAGCGCGGCCGCGCCGCAGATGGTCGAGAGCCCGGCCGCCACGTAGCTGGAACCGGCGACCCCTAGTTCGACCATCCAGGCGGCGGCGGCCAACGATCCCACAACCGCGCCCGCCGTATTGCAGGCGTATCCGATGCTCAGCATGCGCGGCGATGGCTCGTGAGTCGGCGACAGCCAGGCGGCCATCAACGGCCAACTCGCCCCCAAGGGGGCCGTCGCCGGCAACAAGACGAAGAAACAAAAAACCGCACGCAGGATCGCATATAGATACCACGGCCCCGGCTCGAGACTCCCCAGCAATCCCTGCGAAGCGAACGGCAATAGCAGGGGAACGATGCAGACCCAACCGGCGGCCAGGAGTTCCATCACTCCATAAGCGGCCAGGGGATGTACCCAGCGCGGAAACTTCGTGGCCAGAAGGTATCCAACCGCCAGTCCACCCAGGAAGCTGGCTAGCACCGCGGCCGAGGTGTGAACCGTGTGGCCAAACGTGTTGCCAAACTGCCGCGACCAGGAGATCTCGTAGACCATCCCCGCGCAGCCGGAAGCCAGAAAGATCGCAATCGCCAAGAGCCTTGCCGCCCAAATCATCGTCAATCGGCGCTCTTCTTCCCCAACGTGAGCGACAAGACGTCGACTTCGGGGATGTTGGCTCGCTGCGCGCCGCGGCGAATCGTTATGCCAGCGGCGGTCCACGATTCGAACTCAAACTGCCCTCCGCCCAGCACGTATTCTTCGCCGGACACCAGCCGCAGGCGGCCCAGTTCCGTCCGCGGCGCGGGCGGCGCAGCGAACCATACAATCGGCGTTTCGCGATAGATGGCACGATGCATCTCTGCCCCCATGCCCAGGTCGATGGCGTCCCGCGTCAGGCTGAAGGAAACAAAACGCCGTACCTGGCCGGCGGCCAGCAGCACGGCCTCGCCCGGCTTGGGCGTTTCCTCGGGCTTGGGCTCGACGTACGCGGACCGCGCGCCCCACAGAGCCGCGATCTGGCCAGCCTCGATCTCCATCGCAGCGAATCGCTGCATCTTCAAGTTGTCTTGAAGACTCAGTTGCACCACCGAGCCATCTGTCAGCTTGGCCCAGGCGTCGAGGTTGGCCTTGGAGCTCTTCCAATGATCGCTGGGGGTAATCACCCGAACCACTTCGTTGATCGGGATCGCAATCCGCTCAAGGCCGACACTCAGATTGTCGAGCGACAACTTGCCTTCGATCAGGCTCAGTCGTTCGGAGTACAGTCGTTCCCCGCTGGTCAACTCGGCGGTGAAGAGCCGGGCATGACCTCGATCGACAAACGGGCGAGGGGGATCGAACACCAGATCGTCGATCGTGTAGTCGCCATCGATCACCGGGTTGGGGACTATTTTGAGGTAAGCGATCGGGACGGAACTTTCCAGGCCTAGAAAATCTTTGTTCTGGGCCACGGTCTTCACCTCGGAGATCCGCCGATCGAAGGCATCGTAGGCCTCTAGTGCCGTGCCATCGGGACTGACGGCGGCCAGCCAGAAACCGACCCGGCTTACTCCGGCCGGAACCGACGGATTGCCCGGCAGGCAAAAGCGGATCGTCAGATCGCCCTGGAAGCGAGGAGAGTGCGTTGCGCACGACTGTCCCCGGCTGCGACCTCCCACGTCGTAGGTGTTCACGCTGACAATCGCCCCCGTGATGGACGTATTGATGGTGAAGCCCAGCGGGATAAACGTGTTGCTTACGTCCACGCCTGGCGCGATCGGCTTGCCGGCCGGATCCGTTTCAAAGGCCACGCGGGTCATTTGCGCCGGCGGAAAGGCCTCGTCCGTATCGGCAGCGATCCGCGCCGTGCGGCTCACGCGGTGCTCCATGGCGGCCGGTGTGGCGGGCATGTCTCGCAGGATCAGCTGCACCAATTCGCGATCCACAGTTACGCCAGCTCCGCGAAAGACTGCGGTCGACTTCCAGAATCCCAGGTCGCCGCGCGTCAGGCTGGTATCCTCGCCGAGCTGCATCCGATCCGAGAGATCATCCTGCGCGCCATGACGGACGGGGGGCAGCTTATTCAGAATCAGAAGCAGCCTCGAACGAACTTCTGGGTCATCCGATCGCAGGCTTTCCTCGCGCAACAAGGGGGCGACGGCGGGGGGCATGGACAGCAGAAGCTTTTGCGCCCGGCTGCGGACCGCGAACGAGTCGTCAGCCAGGTCGCCCAAGGCGTTTTCGATCGACCTGAGCAGGGCCGTCGGCTGCATTCGCCCAGGCTGAATCAGGCGGGTGTCGGACAAGCGTACGGGCCGGGCCTTAAACTCTCCGTTGGCGTTGCGATAGCGCCAGTCGAAAGTCACATCGGGCAGCGACATCCTCAGGACCGCACCGTCGCGAAACACGACCACGCGCTCGGTCTGCACTCCTTCGGCTGCGGTCGTGGCAGACGCAGGTTCCTGAGAAAAAGCGTCTCCCCAAGTCATCGCCGAGACAAAAATCAGCAGGCCGATCGACCCGAGAGCCAGGCGACCAGTCAGGCGCGCTCGTTTGACTCCAGGCATGTCGACCGGCCCTCCCGATACGGGCGAAGTGATTCCGCAGAGTCATTATATTGTCGCCGACAGATCGCGAATACGGCTGTCAGATTTCCGCTCGGGGGGCCTTTTGAGAAAATTAGCTGGCACCCCCTGTTCGAGGCGGTACAATTGCGCCAGCAATTCACATCTCTCGAGGCGGATTCCCGAAGGGACAGGGCATGGCTGTTTCAATCGCGTTTCCCGGTGGCATGCACAAGCGTGCGTGTAGGGCCTTTCACGATCGCACTTTTGCTGCGCAAAAGGTTTCACGTGTCATCCTGCTTGCAGCATTGGCGCTGGGGTGCGTCAACTTCTCGTCCGCCATCGGGCAGGACACTCCTCCTGCCAAAGTCGGCGAGCTGATTCGTTCGGGACTGGGTCTGCCGTCGGGACAGGTCAAGCCAGGCAGAAACCGCCGGGTGAAAGTCCGCAACCACGTGGGCGCGCTCGTCACCGGACTCATTCACTGCGAAGTGGGCGACAGCTACGTGATCATGATGCCCGATGGCAAGCTGGCCTCAGTCGAGAGCCGCTACACCAATCCCACGAACGAGGCCTTTGCCCCGGGCAATAGGGCCAGCATGACCGCCGAGCTGAAGCGGACGCTGGGAAAGGAGTTCCAGGCGACCGAAACGAAGAATCACCTCTTCATGTACAACTGCAGTGAAGCGTTTCAGAAGAAGTCCGCAGAAATCCTGGACGCCGTGCACGACGGAGTCTTTAAGCATTTCAAAGAGCTGGGTTTCACGGTGTTCGAGCCCCGCGTTCCCTTGGTCGTCATCATCTTCAGGACCGAGGCAGAGTTCGCCAAGTTCGGCGAAGTGGCCGAAGGGGTGAAGGGCTACTACAGCATTCTGTCGAACTACATCGTGTTCTACGAAGAGTCCGAAGTGGAATCCGTGGGAATCTCGACCATTCACGACGTTCTGGTGACGGTCGCTCACGAAGGGGTCCACCAGACGCTGGCCAACATCGGGGTCCAGCCGCGCCTGTCGATCTGGCCCGCCTGGGTGACCGAAGGAATGGCCGAATTCTATTCTCCGACCACCGATGAGACGCCCATCCGCTGGAAAGGGACGGGCGAAGTCAACGACATACGCATGGTCTCGCTCGAGCACGTCATCAAGCGGCCGGACCGGTCCAAAGGGGCGTTGACGCGGCAACTCGTCCTCTCGCATCGCCTGGATGGCATGGGCTACGCATCCAGTTGGGGACTCGTCCATTTCTTGAATAAGGTGCGGCCTGCATCCTTTCTCGAGTACGTTCGTGCGCTCAGCCTGCGTGAGCCATTGCTCGATCCTGTTACTTCCTCGGGCAGAGGTTCGCGACATGAAGCCGAACTGGAGCTGTTCAACCACTATTTCGGACGCGACTTCGCAGACATCGAAGTGGGAATGTTCCAGCACCTGCGCAAGCTCCCCTTTAAGAATCCCTTGGCCAATCTCACGCATTTTGTGGCCATCATGGAATTCCGCGTCGGTGAAAAGGTGCGTCGAATCGCCATCATGAGCGACTCGGAAGATTCCATCACCCGCTGGCGAGATGAGACTTGGGCCAAACTTTCCGCGGATCAACGGAGCACCGGCAAGCACTACATCAAGATGGTGCCGAATCGCGCAGAAGCCGAGAAGTACGCCAACCGCTGGTTGAAGTTCATCGGCATCTAAGAATCTGGAGGCCGAAACTGAGCGGCATGGCGCTAAGCCGCCGGTGGGCCTTCTCGTAGCGCAAATTACCGGCGACTAGTGCCGTGCCGCTTACCCCGCCACTTCAGGAATCCTGCCCGGGGGAACACGCGGCTTGGGAATCGCCGACGGGGGCAGCCGCGGCGTGCGGCCCCCCAAATCCAGCGGACTGTCGTCATCGAACAGCGTCTTGGGCGCCACTGTGTCGGTCTCTCGACCGCCGGGGACGGCTGCGGCCTTCAGCGGGTTCGCTTGAGGAATCCCCGTGGCCGCCTGTTCTTCCGCCGCGAACTGCTCCGAACTGCTGGGGCGAAGCGACGTAATGCGGGCCTCAAACTCCAGCGGGCCCACCCGCACGATGTCTCCGTTATGGAGATCGACGGGGCCATGGATCCGTTCGTCGTTCACGAACGTGCCTGAACTGCTGCCTAGGTCGCGGATGACGACGTCCGGCTCGTCGACCATCAGGGCGCAGTGGTAGCGGCTCACCTTTTCCCCCTTGGGGCGCAGGTGGCAATCGTCGGCTTTGCCGATCAAATACTTCTTGGTTTGCGAGATCCGGATTTCACGGCCGTCGTGACTGCCGCCCCGGATCTTCAACATAAGGGCCATGGCACACCTGTCTCACGAGACTCCCTCGCGAGTTTCTCCCCCAAATCAACTGTAGACCCACTATTCGCGCACTTCAACGGCAATACCCGCAAAACGGGGGGCATGTTCCATCGAGGTACGGAGGGATTGTCGGGACTCTGCCTATTAAACGTTACCGCAGGGGTCCGGTTCCGTTAGCTACATGACGAACCCGCAAGCAAGTTGGTTCGTAAGGATGCAGCGCGATTGTCGTAAGGTTCGTGTAAGGTCGGCGCAACTCAAGGCCGTACCACGAAGTTCCCGCTGTGACGACGGACTAACCGCCGCATCTCCAGGATGCTTAACGTCGACAGAACCTGAGGTGCCGTCAGTCCGCTGCCGCTGATCACCTCGTCGATCGAAGTCGGGGCGGTTCGAACAACTGCCAGCACGGCGCTCTCGATTTCGTTCAAGAGGAGCTCGGCCGGGCGATGGACCGTCTTGCCGTCGGCCGTCGGAGCGGGCGATACCAGCGGGCCGAGTTCCTCCAGGATGTCCTCGGCCGATTCCACCAGCTTGGCGCCGTCGCGGATCAGTTGATGGCAACCCCGCGACATACGGCTGTCGATCGGCCCCGGCACGGCGAACACGTCCCGGTCCTGCTCCAGAGCCAGTCGCGCGGTGACCAGCGCACCGGAGGCCTCGCCCGCCTCGACCACCAGAATGCCCAGCGACATGCCGCTGATAATACGGTTCCGCTTGGGGAAGTTCCGCTTGTCGGGCGGAGCCCCCATCGGCACTTCCGCAATCAATGCCCCTTGTTGGGCGACTTCTTCCGCCAGCTCTTTATGCTCGGGCGGGTAGACCGTATCGAGCCCGTTCCCCAGCACCGCCAGCGTGCGCCCGCCGGCGGCCATTGCCGCGCGATGTGCCACGGCATCGATCCCGCGCGCCAGCCCGCTTATGATCGTAAGCCCGGCTCGGGCCAGACTCGACGTGAGCCGTTCGGCCTGTGTCTTACCGTAGTAAGTGGCATGCCGCGAACCAACTACTGCAATTCCCAGGGCGTCTTGCGGCAGGATCTGGCCGCGCACGAACAGGATCGGCGGGTCGGCGATGTCTTGAAGGGCCCGAGGATACGCCGGAGACGAAGGGGCAAGCAAGTCGACGCCGTGCTTTTCGCAGAGCTTCCATTGCTCTTCGAGATCGACATCCTGGCGGGCTCGGCCGATCGCTTTCACCACCTTGGCGGCAACGCCCGTCTCGGCGAGTTGATCGGCCGGCGCGTCGAGCACCGCCGTGGCCGACTCAAAGCGCTCCAGCAGGATCTGCATGGTCCGTGGCCCCACCCCGTGGACCATGGACAGACGTAGCAGATCGGCGACCTGCCCCCGATCGTTCGACATGGTGCTGGCATCCCCTAAGGTGAAGCGTATCGCGATTGGTCCGATTCTACGTCCATGCTGGCACGGCGAAAACGGGTATTTCTCCCTGTAATTCTCCTCGCTAACTCTCCCGGTCTTCCCATTCGTTGCGACCGGCAAACTTTCCTCATGCCGCACAATCGCGGCAACCGATAAACTGACGACGAAGGCAGACATCTCCTTCGCACGCGTTTTCGGAGACCTCCATGGCTAGCTCCTCGATCCAAGACCGACCCGCATCGCGCGGCTTCGCGCCGCTTCGTGCCTTGGTCGATTGGATCGCCGATTTCGGCGACCGCATCATGCGGTGGGTCAGCGGTCTAGGCGCCGTAACGCTGTTCTTCCTGCAGACCTTGGGCTGGCTCTTCAGCCGAATGCCGCGACGCGAAACGCTGCTTCCCTGCTTCTATCAGATCGGGGTGCTCAGCTTGCCCGTGGTCGCTCTGACCGGGCTGTTCATCGGCATGGTGCTGGCCGTGCAAGCCTACACGCAGTTCAAGACGATGAATCTCGAGACCCGCCTGGGCGCGGTCATCAATATCTCGCTGGTCCGCGAACTGGGCCCCGTGCTGGCGGCCACCATGTTGGCCGGCCGGGTCGGCAGCGCCATGGCGGCCGAACTCGGCACCATGCGCGTGACCGAACAGATTGACGCCTTGAGCAGCATGGGCTCCAACCCGATTCGCTATCTGGTGGTGCCGCGGTTCCTGGGTTGTCTGCTGCTCATTCCTCCACTGACGATCATGGCCGACTTCATGGGCGTGGTCGGCGGCTGGGTCTACAGCGTGCAGGGCTTTGGCATTGATTCGCACCACTACTGGCAGAACTCGCAGAACTACGTCGGCCTGTTCGACGTCTTCTCGGGTGTATTCAAGAGCATCTTCTTCGGGGCGGCCATCGCCGTGATCAGTTGCCACCGCGGCTTCCACTGTGATCCGGGGGCCGAAGGGGTCGGCCGCGCCGCCACCGAAGCGTTCGTCTATTCGTTCGTGGTGATCTTGATCATGGACTTGTTTCTGGGGATCTTTTTGAACGCGGTCTACTCGTCGATGTGGCCCGAATCGGGTTCATTGATATGATCGAGTAACGAGCGCTGTGTCCACTCTGATTGTCAATGCACTAGGGTTCGTCGCGGGAACAGCAACGATTCTCAAATTTCAAATCTGAGATTTGAGATGCAGATACGAAAAGCTTGTGGGTCAGGAGTTCGATATCGTGGCGGGTGCTGAACCATCCAAGAAAAGCAAAAAGCTCGCGGCCGCTGAGGCCACGGCCAAGCCGCCTGCTGCGCCCCTGCCGCCCGCTTCGTCGGCAACGAATTCCACCAAAACTCCGCACGCTCCCATCGAGCCTTCCGATACCATCCTGAATGTCGACGGTCTGCACGTGACCTTCGAGCGGCAGAACGTGCTGCGGAACATCTGCTTGAGCATCCCCCGCGGCCAGACGGTGGCGGTGATCGGTGAAAGCGGCTGCGGCAAGACGGTCCTGATGAAATCAATGATCGGCCTGGTCCGCCCTACGCAGGGAAAGATCCTGTTCGACGGCAAGGACCTCTCGAAACTGAACGAGCGGGAACTGACGAAGCAACGGACCCGCTTCGGGTTCGTGTTTCAGATGGCTGCGCTGTTTGACAGCCTGACGGTCGGCCAGAACGTCGCCTTTCCGCTTAAAGAACACACCAAGAAGACTCCCCGTGAGATTCATCAGATCGTCTTGGAGCGCCTGGCCGAAGTCGGCCTGCCTGAGACGGTAGTGAACAAGAAACCGGCAGAGCTCTCCGGCGGCATGCGAAAGCGCGTTGGACTGGCTCGCGCGTTGGCCATGGAGCCCGAAGTGATGCTCTATGACGAGCCGACCACGGGGCTCGATCCGATCATGAGCGATGTGATCAACGAATTGATCATGCGCACCCGGCAGCGACATACGGTGACCAGTCTGGTGGTCACGCATGACATGCGCACCGCCCGCAAGGTGGCCGACCGCGTCGTGATGTTCTATCCGTTGTCGCGATTGAAACCGGACGAACCCCAAATTCTGTACGACGGACCGCCCGAGGGACTGGACGATACTTCGGATCCACGGGTGATGCAGTTCGTGTTGGGCGAAGCAGGTGAGCGACTGACGGAGATTGGGCAGCGAACCTAGAGGCGGCGGAGCTGCCTTTCCATAAGGAGTGGGATCATGGACGAACGGATTGTGCAGTTTCGCGTGGGCGTAATGGTTCTTGCCACGATCATCATCACCGGCATGCTGGTCATGCTGTTCGGCAAGTTCCCCAGCCTCAGCACGGGCAACTTCACCGTGCAGATGCGGTTCGACGAAGCTCCCGGCGTTGCCCAGGACACTCCGATTCGCAAGAGCGGCATCTTCATCGGTCGCGTGACCGACGTCTCGTTCGACGACAGCACCGATGGAGTCTGGATCACTGCCCAGTTGTCGAAGCCCGACAAGGTCTACGAGCACGACATTCCCCGCGTGGGCGCATCTCTCCTGGGGGACGCCGTGATCGAGTTCGTCCGCCCCGAGGACATTCCCAAGTCGACCGAGAAGATTCAAAACGGCAAGCGCTACGAGGACGGCATCGTCACGCCGCAGCCGCTCGAGCGGCTGTCGGGAATCGAGAACCGCCTGGCGACTGCGGCCAGTTCGATCGAGAAGGCCAGCAAGCAGTGGACCAAGGTCGGCGAACGGGTGAACACGCTGTTGGCCGACAACCAGGATCAGCTCAAGCGGATGCTCGACTCGACCGAAGCCACGCTGTCGAACTTCGACAGGACCATGGACAACACCAACAAGCTGCTGGGCGACAAGCAGATGCAGGCCGACCTGAAGAAGGCGGCTGCCGAGCTGCCCAAGACGATCGAAGATTCTCGCCGGGCGATTGCCTCGGTCGAAATGTCGATGGCCGCCATGCAGAAGACGGTCGAAGCGGCCGACCGCAACCTGAAGAACCTGGAAGGTTTTACGCAGCCACTCGGGGAGAAGGGACCGCTGCTCGTCTCTCGAATCGAGCAGGGAACCGAGAAGCTGAACGTGCTGATCACGCAGCTCACCCGCTTCACCAACAATCTGAACAACCCCAACGGCTCGCTGGGGCAGTTGTTGAACAATTCCGAACTCTACGATAGCCTGACGGCCGCGGTGGGGAACATCGAAAAGCTGACCCGCGACCTCAAGCCGATCGTCAACGACGTTCGGGTATTTGCCGACAAAGTTGCCCGCCACCCCGAGAATCTGGGCGTGCGGGGGGCTATCATGGGCAGTTCGGGCATCAAGTAGCACGCGGCGCGGGCCGCTCACTTGATGGAATAATACAGCGGCGCGGAACATCCATGCCCAGCCCGATCGCGCTGGCAACATTGTGGATGCAATTTCGTGGCTGATTCCGCTGCCCCTTCGTCTTCCGCTTCGCCGCGAACGTCGCTGCGTGCCGCCCTGTGGGCCTTACCCCTGGGGGCGCTGCTGCTGGCCAGCGGGCTCTGTGCCGATTGGTACGTGGGGCTTCCCCCCGGCCGCGAAGCTTCGTTCGTGGGCGTGCAGAAGTGCGCCACCTGCCACCCGGCGCAGTTCAACGAGTGGAAGGGCTCGAACCACGATCGAGCCATGGAAGTCGCCACCGAAGCGACCGTGCTGGGCGATTTCAACGATCACCCGTTCGAGCACAAGAATCCGCGCACCGGCGAGCACTACGGCGACACCAGTCGGCTCTTCAAACGCGACGGCAAGTTCTACATCAATACCGAAGGTCCGCACGGCGAGATGCAGGACTTCGAGATCAAATACACCTTCGGCGTGGCCCCTCTGCAGCAGTATCTGGTCGAACTGGACCGGGGGCGGATGCAGGCCCTGAGTGTCGCCTGGGACACGTCGAAGAAGGAGTGGTTCCTGCTCGATGTCGAGGGGGAACGAATTCACCCCGGCGATCCGCTGCACTGGACCGGCCGAGCCCTGAACTGGAACCACATGTGTGCCGACTGCCACTCGACCAACGTGGAGAAGAACTACAACGTGGCCGAAGGAAAGTTCCGCACGACCTATTCCGAGATCAACGTCGGCTGCGAGGCCTGTCACGGGCCCGGCAGCATCCATGTCGAATTGGCCGAATCCCGCTCGCTCTTCTGGGATCGCCACTACGGATACGGCCTGGCCAAGCTCAAAGGGACCAGCACCAAGGCCCAGATCGAAACCTGCGCCAAATGCCATTCGCGCCGGCAGGTGATCGAGGAACACCAGCGGGCGGGGGACGAGTTCCTGGATCACTACATCCCGGAGTTGCTCGACACCGACGCGTATCATCCCGATGGTCAGATCTTGCCCGCGGAAGAGACCTACGAGTATGGCTCCTTCCTGCAAAGCAAGATGTATCGCAAGGGGATCCGCTGCTCCGACTGCCACAATCCGCATTCGACCAAGCTGATCGCTCAGGGAAACGCCTTGTGCAATCGCTGTCACACCAAGTCCAACGAGACAGGCGTCATCTTCGACTCTCCCGCGCACACCTTTCATCCGGTCGGATCGAAGGGGGCGCAGTGCGTCGAGTGCCACATGCCGCAGACGAACTACATGCTGGTCGATCCGCGCCGCGACCACAGCATTCGCATCCCGCGGCCCGATGTGAGCGTGCAACTGAAGAAGCAATACGGAGTGGATGTCCCGAACGCCTGCAATCGCTGTCACAAGCCAGCCGACGCGAAGCCTGCGGGGGATAAACCCAATGGGGACGCGGCCTGGGCTGCCGGCAAGATCGACGAGTGGTACGGGCCCAAACGCAAAGAACTGCGGCAAAAACATCCGCATTTTGGTCTGGCAATCGCGGGGGGCAGGGCCCTCGATCCGACAGCGATCGCCGACCTGATCGCCCTTGCGGAACCTAAACAGAAAGAGAACGTGGGGCCGATCGTGCGGGCATCGGCCGTTCGGCTGCTGGGCCGCTACGACACCGAGGCAACCCAGAAAGCGGTCGCGGCGGCGCTGGCCGACCCTGAGCCGCTGGTCCGCTATGCGGCGACCGCAGGGGTTGAATCGCGCCCCGCTGGCGTGCGGCGCGAACTGCTGGCGTCGATGCTGGATGATCCCGCCCGTGCGGTTCGCTTCCAGGCCATGAAGGGGATGCTTGACCGGCAATCGGGTGTGCCGCAAGAACCGGCCTTTCCCCGCGTAGCGGCCGAGTATCTGCGAGGCATCGAGGGGAACAGCGATCAAGCCGGAGCTCATTTTGAGCAGGGCCTGTTCCACATAAATCTGAATGAAGACGGCAAGGCGTTAGCCGAGTTTCAAACAGCCATCGAACTCGATCCCCAGTTCATTCTGGCGCGGCGCTACGTGGCCAACATGCTGCTCGATCGGCAGAAGCCGGACGAAGCCGACAAGGTCATGCGGGACGGTGTGAAGGAATCGCCCGAACTGGCGGGCGCCCATTTTGAACTGGGGCAGTACTTGCTGCTCGATCGAGCCAAGCCCGCCGAAGCGGCAGAGTCGCTCGCCCAGGCGGTGAAGCTGGAGCCTGCCAATGCCGGCTTCCGCTACCAGTACGGGGTGGCGCTCAACGCGCTGCAGAAGCCCGACGAAGCGTTGCGTGAACTCGAAAAGGCCTGCGATCTGGACCCGGCGATGGAGGCCTGCCGACTCGAGCTGGCGATGCTGCTGGTCCAGCAAGGAAACGTGGCCCGCGGACTGGAAGAAGTCCACAAGCTGCTGACTCGTTTCCCCGGTAACCCGACCTATCGCCTGGTGTGCGGCCTGTTGTTTGAGAAGCTCGCGCCGGGTGAAGGACACAAGCTGTTAGCCAGTGTGAAGGACCGCGAGTTGCTCGCCCTGTTCAACCACTTTGCCGCCGGGAATCGCAAAGCCCTGGCATTGATGGCAGCTCAAGAGGTCCTGCGCCGCGAACCAGGGAACACGCAGTTCCGCGAGATCGTTCGCCAGTTGCAAGCAAACTAGCGCCGATGCGCACGACGCAACTGCCGTCACTGCCGCGACAGCACTCTCCAGTCCGAAATCGCCCGCAGAGTTGATGCAGGCGGCAAATTCCTCGCAACTTCACAGCCCTGATTGGCCGAAGATATCTGGCAACACGTCTGATTCTGATTTCTTCGGGAAGGGCATCCCATGCGTTTGGCTCCCTGGTGCGCGCTTGTCCTCGTGTCACTCGCCTTGACTGCCACGGGCTGCAAGATGTGCGCGAGCAACGACGACTACACCTATCCCGTCAAGCAGTGTGCCGATAGCTGCGGCGACGAATGCGGCGGCTGCTCGACCGGCAACTGTGCTTCGGCCTGCGGCAGCGGCTATTACGACAACTGCGGCCACGTGCGGGCCGGATCAGCACAAGGCGGCTTCGTCAACGGCGGTCCTACGCCGGCCGAGTACGTCGAGGGGGAAGAGAGCTACGAAGTCAGCTCGCGTCCCGCCCAGAAGAAGTCGTAACGAGCTTATTTACGAAACGGGGTGAGCTCTTTTCGCAGCTCGGCGACCGCTTCTTCCAACTCAGGCGCTGCTTTCTCGGCCGCCTTAAAATCCTTCTGGTGGCCGTTCCGCTCGACACGCATCGCTGACTCAACCGTCCGCGTCGCGTCGAAGTTCGATGCCAGACCTTTGATCGTATGCGCAGCCCGTTCGACTTCGTCGCCATTTCCCGCCTTGATTCCCGCCCGCATACGTTCCAGCAGGCCGTCGACATCCTCGAGGAAGAATCCCACCATGTCGCGGAAGAGCTGCTCGTCTCCGCCCATGCGGGCGAGCGCGGCCTGGCGATCGTAGATGGTGGACTTCGATTTCTGCGCGGTGGATTGGGCGGAGTGATTCATGGGGTTCCTATCGTGGTGGGTTCCTGATTCGTTTTCGGCAGAGTGCCCCTCGGTGGGGCTCCCGTGACCATTGCATGACTCACTGACCTGGGATTGCAAATTACGCGGTTGCGTCGGAGCGCCGAGTCCTTCGACCAGCGCCACAAAGTCCTGGCTATCGAATGGCTTGGCAACATAGGCATCCATGCCGGCATTCAGGCAGCGCTCGCGGTCGCCTCGCATGGCGTGGGCCGTCATGGCCACGATAGGCACCTGGGACCGCGAAGAGGGCGTTGCCTGACGGATCTCGCGGGTGGCTTGAAAACCATCCATGACCGGCATCTGCACGTCCATCAGCACCAGGTCGAACTCACGCGCCCGATGCATCTCGACGGCCTCTTTACCGTTGCGGGCAACATCCACGCGATGACCGCGCCGCTCCAGGATGCTGGTGATCAATTTTTGATTGGCTGGGGTATCTTCCGCCAACAAGATCCGCATGTGCTGATGCGGACCGAGCCGGCCGCGACATAGCGAGTCTTCCTCCAGATTCGCCTCCGAGTTGGGCTTGAGTTCGAGCGCCTTGTTCACAGCGGACAGTAGTTCCGATCGCGTGACGGGCTTCTCTACGCAGGCGTCGATCTTCAGCACCTCGCACCATTGTTCTGCCTGAGGGCGCTCGCTGGAAGAGAACATCAGGACTAAAGCACAGGCGAGCGCTGGATCCTCTTGAATGCGCTGCGCAATGGAAAAGCCTTCCAAGCGAGGGATCGCCTCATCCATGATCACCAGCGGATAGCGAACTCCCTTTTCGGAAGCGGAACGCAGCCGCTCGAGCGATTCGTTGCCCGTTTCTGCCACATCAGGGCGCATGCCCCAGCTTTGAAGCGTGTGGACGATCATCCGTCGATTGGTAACATGGTGATCCACAATCAGCACCGGCACGTCGCGCAGCGCCTCGGGAGCTACGACCGTGCGAAGCGGAACGGCTGGATCCTGCGGAATACCAAGACGTGCGTTGAAGTAGAAGGTAGTTCCGCGGCCGATCTCACTCTCCACCCAAAGCCGACCGCCCATCAGGCCAATCAGGTCCGAAGCGATCGTCAGTCCCAACCCGGTGCCGCCGTGCTGTCGGGTCGTGGAGGCATCTCCCTGGGTAAATGGTGAGAAGATGCGCTCCTGATCCTCGGGCGCGATGCCAATGCCCGTGTCACTGATGGCAAAGACCAGCGTCATCTCATCCGCGGATTGCGATTCGATCGCCGCGTTCAGCGCGACTTCCCCTTGCTCGGTGAACTTGATCGCGTTGCCGATCAGATTCGTAAGCACCTGCCGCAAACGGAGCGGATCGCCAACCAGACGGGCGGGCAGACGTTCGGGCAGTTTGCAGGTGAGCTGCAAGCCTTTCTCGACCGCACGGACCTCCAGGGCCTTGATGGTCTGCTCGACGGTTTCTCGGACCCCGAACGGGACATTCTCAAGCTCGAACTTGCCCGACTCCAGTTTCGAGAAATCCAGGATCTCGTTAAGGAGCGTCATGAGCACACCGGCCGACTCTTTCACGATCTCGATATGCTCGCGCGTCGCCGCGGGGAGTCCATCGGCCAATGCCAGATCGGTCATGCCGATGATGGCATTCATCGGCGTTCGCAGCTCATGGCTGATGTTGGCCAGGAACTCGCTCTTGGCAAGGTTGGCCTTCTCGGCGCTCTCTTTGGCGGCTCGCAACTCTTCGGCCACGCGCGTGCGATCAGTGATGTCGAGAAAGGCGCCCACGGCGCCAACGGTGCGCCCACGTTCGTCGGCCAGGGGGCTGGCATAGACCAGCAGCTTCAGCTTCTGGCCATCGTTGCGGACGACCTCCAACTCGGCTCCCGAGATCTCGCGCCCCTGGGCGGCCGCCAATTGCATCGGAAGTTCGTCGGGGGGCAATGTCACGCCATCGCGGCGGACGTTCAGGTTCGATCCCGGACCGCAGATGAGGGCATTGCCGTCGGTATTGGTCGGAACGCCCATCAGTCGGGCGAACGCGGCGTTGGTCGTCACCTTGCGGCACTCGGGATCTTCCGCGACCGCGATGCCGATGGGGATCACATTCAGCAGAGTCTGGAACTCGATGATCCGGCGTTCCAACTCGGCGTTCACTTCCAGGATGCGGGCTTCGTCGCGCTCGGCCTCTTTGCGCGCCGCCTGTTCGCGGCGCAGCGCGTCCTCAAGTCGCTTCTCAGCCTGCTTGCGTTGCGTGATGTCGCGATTGATTTCCAGCACCGCAGCGGGCCGGCCCTGACTATCGGTCAGGCGGATCATTCGGCTTTCCACGATGATCTGGCTGCCGTCCCGACGCACGTGCTGAAGTTCCCCTTCCCAGCGACCACGCTCGGCAAGCACGGCGTTCACCTCTTCGAGCGTCGCGGGATAGCGAGTCTTCAACAGTTCCCGAATATTCAGGCCCAGCGACTCCTCGCGCGGCCAGCCGTACAACTCGGCGGCCCCTTGATTCCACGATAGAATCTGATATTCCGCATTGAGCACGATGATTGCATCGTGAGCCAGATCGATGAGCTCGGCCTGCTCGCGCAGCGCCGCAGTTTGTCGTTCCAGGGCTTCGACGGCCTGCTGACGCAGCGTCACATCGGTGCAGGTGCCAATCCATTCGCGCACGGTGCCATCCGCGCCCGCAATGGGCACCCCCCGCGCAGAAACAACTCGGAACGACTGCGTTGCGGAATGCCAAAGTCGGTACTCGGCTTCGTAGGAGCTATGATGCCCCGCGATCGTCTGCCGCCAGAGCTTGATCAATGGCTCGCGATCGTCGGGATGCAAGGCGTTGCTCCAGCCCGCCTCCCGGTATTCCTCGGCGTTCTGCCCTGTGAAGGCCTGCCACGAGGGCTGCGGCTGCACCATCATCCCCCCCGAGTCGGTTGTCCAAACGATGGCCGAAGTGGCCGCCACCAGCGATCGGTAGCGTTCTTCGCTATCGGCCAAGGCCTGAATCGTCTGCCGACGTCGTGTGACATCGTGTACCAGGCCGGTAAACATCCGGCGACCGCCGAGGTGCAGTTCGCTGACCGAGAGTTCGATAGGAAAGATCGTGCCGTCGGCGCGACGGCCCGAGACTTCGCGCACGCTGCCGATGACCTTCCGTTCCCCCGTCGCCAGATAGTGGGCCAGATAGGAGTCGTGCAGATCGCAGAAAGGGGCCGGCATCAGCATGGCGATGTTCTGGCCGATGAGTTCCTCGGCCGTGTATCCGAACAATCGCTCGGCAGCCGGATTGAGAGACTCGATGATGCCTCGCTCGTCGATCGTCAGAATAGCGTCGAGCGCGGCGGCCAGGATCGCCCGATTCCGCGATTCGCTGTCGCGCAGCGCCTGTTCCGCCCGGCGACCCTGAATGAACTGCCCGATCTGCCCGCCGATCGTCGAGGTCATCTCCAGCAGATCCGCATCGACTTCGCGGGCGCTGTGGCTGTAAAACTCGAGCACGCCCAGTACGTAGGAACCCAGCATCACCGGGCAGGCGAAGGCCCCGTGCAGCCCGGCTTGCAGCGCTGCAGGGGATGCCAGCGAACTCTCCTCGCGGGCGAGATCGGCCACCCAAAGCGGTTCGAAGCGGCTCCATACCTGACCCGCCAGTCCCTCGCCGGGCGGGCAATTCAACGCGCGATGGTCAGCCGCAAAAGCCGCCAGAGCATCCTGGGCATAGTGACGCACATCCAGGCAAACGAGCGCCTCGGCTTGAGGATCGACCATCCACAGCGCCGCCAGGTCCCATTCCAGCCCTTCGCACAAGGCCTCGAGGAGTCGCGGCGCGGCCTCTTCCACGCTGGCTGATTGTGCCAGGATGTGCGTCACTCCCGTGCGGGCGTTGCGGCGCAGTTCCGTCCGTTTGCGATCGGTCACATCGCGGGCGATGGCCGACGAACCGACCACACGGCCCGTCGGATCCTTGATGGGCGAGATCCGCACCGATTCGTAGATCACACGGCCGTCTTTACGACGTCGGGCTGATTCATTCTGCGCGCCCGGGGGAAGCAGAATCGAAAACCTCTGACCGGTGACTTCATCGGCCGTGTAGCCGTACAGTCGTTCGGCCGCGCTGTTCCAACTGGTAATGCGATCATCCAGATTACGCGAGATGATGGCGTCTTCCGACGACTCCACAATGGCCACCAGCCGGTTGCGGGCATCCTCATTCATTCGGCGCTCGGTCACATCGCGAAAGACCACAACGATGCCGATAACGTCTTCGCGCAGGATCGGTGCGGCAATGGCTTCAATCGGTCGGGCCACACCGTCGCGGGCGATCAGCACCGTGGAGGTGATTTCGACGGTGCGGCGTTCCTCCAGCACCGTCACCACCGGATTCCCCAGCGGAGTTTTGTTGGTCTCGCGAATCAGTCGGAAGACGACGGGCAAGTCGAGTCCCATCGCCTCGCTGCATTTCCAGCCGCTCAGCGCTTCGGCCATCGGATTGACGAACGTAATGCGCCCTTCGCGATCCGTGGCTATCACCGCGTCGCCTATGCTGGCCAGCGTCACGTGCGAGCGCTCCCGCTCGGCTTCCATATCGCGGGCGAAGGATTGCGCACGATCCCGCGCTCGACGAAGGGACTCGCTTACCAGAGCCAGACAAATCCCAGCGAGCAGATAGGTCAGAAGTTCAATCTGATTGCCCGAATCCGCCAGCGCCACCGAGCCCAAGGGAGGCATAAAGTACATGGCGGCAATGAAACCGCCCAATCCCAGCGCCAACATCGAAGGGCCAAAGCCGCCGAACCAAGCGGTTAAGGCGATGGCGATAAAGAAGACAGCGGCCCCGCTCCTTGCCTGCAGCGCGTTCTCGAGTATCCACTGGACGAGTGTTGCCAGTGCCACACATAGAATCGCGCCGCCGTAGCGCAGGAGTTGAGAACGGCTGCGGTCACCCATGCCAATGGCTCCTGACAACAAAAATCTCTTGTAACTGTTGGGGGCTTTTTTAGCGGAAGAGGACCCCCTGACAAGAGATAACGCGTGAAATAACCCGCGTGCAGGATGTCAGCAACCACAGCAGCACTTTCCGTACCATGCTGGCGTGAGCAGTTTGTCGTCTCGGTTGCGCTCGCAACTGAGCGGCTCGGCCAGCACCTGATCGCCAAACCGCCAGACTGGTCGCAGTCAAATCAGATCTGGAAGCGGCATTCCCTTCTCACGAACCCGCGGGCTTGGCGGCCGGAGCGGGCTCCACTTCACGTGCGGCTTCGTCAAAGCCAACTCGCAGCGCGTCCCACGCTTTCTCTGCTCCGGTCTTGGCCGCTTCTTCCACTTCGCGCTTAACGTCTTCCTGCGTCACATGGGTTTCGGGGGCCACGGAAGAGGAGGCGGGGACCACCTTGGGACTCGTCGGAATCGGAGGCGTTGCGGGCTGACCGCAACCCACGGCCGCAATCAGCACGCTCGCCAAGACAAAGTTGTTTCGCATTTCATTCACTCCGAGAACATAGGGCCAAGCAGCGCAAAGAGCGCGGCTTGCTTCGCAGACTCCATGGTCAGGGATGCAACTCCAATGCCGGCTTCTGACGTGCGCTTGGCGAAGCAATCACTGCGGCGCGCCTTTGGGTCGCTAGCAAGGCCTGGCTGTCCGGCGCTCAATCCGACCAATGGTCGTTCAACGAGCGATCGAAAGAGGGCGTTTTCCGCGGGAAAACGCTCATTATTTGAATTGGCACCGCGTTTGCAATCTCACATGGGACGAGTCGCGAGCATGGGTGCGACCCGCTTTCCCAATACAAGGAGTTCAACATGTTGCACTGGGCATTGATTTTTCTCGTCGTTGCACTGATTGCCGCGGCCTTTGGATTTGGCGGCATTGCCGCCGACGCTGCTTGGATCGGCCGAGTGCTGTTCTTCATATTCCTGGTCCTGTTCGTGGTGAGCCTGCTGACTGGCGGCTTCTCTCGAACGACCCTCTAGAAGCGATGTGGCCCGGGACTCGCGCTTTCGCGCGAGCTCGCAGGAATCTGGATGGGACGAGCGATCTGCTGACAGACGCTCGTATCCCTTAAGGGTTCAAGCGGAATCTCATAGCAAAGGAACTTTGTCATGTTTCAGAAAGCTGCTACCGCCCTGGGGGCTATGGCGCTGTTTTCGTGTCTGATCGTGACGCAAGTCGCGCAGGCGGAAGACGCCAAGAGCCACGATGGCATCGTCGTTTCGGCGACCGATGGCAAACTGGTGATGACCGGATCCGACGGCAAGGAACATTCGCACGCTGTTGCGGCGAATATCCCGGTGACCGTCAACGGTAAGCCCGGCAAACTCGACGAGCTCAAGAAGGGTGTTCGCATCAAGGTCACGACCGACAAGGAAGGCAACGTGCTTTCTGTCGCGACCATGGACGCCAAGAAACGGTAGGAAAGCCCACGCTTTTCTAGCCGCACTTTAGCCAACGCTTTGTGGTTGGTCGCTCGGCGATCAGGGATGGTCGCCGAACGATCGCGCTGATCGCTTGGCAAACAGATGCCGCTTCCGTTACACCGCGAAATGGCCGTAAACTCCCGCCCGAACTAGCATTCGCACTCCATCGAAATGTTGGCGCACGGATTGCTACCCCACCCTACCTAAGCAGCTTTGGCTGCCAACGAGGCCCGTATGTCCTTTCAAGTGTTTCAATCCAAGTACAACCCCAGCGCCTACCTGGTACTTGCAACTGACCATTCGGTGCCGGGGGAATGCCTCATTTCCTTTACGGGCGAACACGCCCGCGAGCTGGCTGAAGAGTACGCACTGTGGAAAAACACCCGCGCGCATGCAGAGACACCGCCGCCTCGGATGCAACGGGCTCCGGCCGTCGACGCCACACGTTGCACCTGGACGGCGACCGTGCGGAACTAGCGGCCGGGCGTGTCGCACTGCATTGGTTCGTCTCACATTTGATTAGCATTGCTTCCACCCCTTCCCTGTTGGGCGAGGGGTGGTTGTATTTCGAAGCGACTTTTCTGCGTGCTTGTTCATGTCACGCGCCTCAACGTGCATTCCCTACCTCTCGCTGCGCATGGAGCTGAGTATGGCTAGCGTTCATGAATCCGTCGGTCAGGAGTTGAGTGTCGGCGAGGTTCTCAGCGCGTTGGTGGAATTGAAGCGGGGCGACTTCACCGTCCGTTTGCCCGTCCATTGGACCGGGATCGCCGGCAAGATTGCTGACACGTTCAACGAGGTTGCGGAACTGAATGAACGTATGGCCAGCGAATTGGCCCGGCTAAGCCACGTAGTAGGCCGCGAGGGCAAAGTCAGCGAACGGGCGCCCCAGACAGGGGCCTCAGGTTCGTGGGCGCAGTCGATCACCTCGGTCAACGACCTGATTAGCGATCTGGTGCAGCCGACCATGGAGACCGCCCGCGTGATCGGCGCCGTGGCCAAGGGTGATCTCTCGCAAACGATGGCCACCGAATTGGACGGCAGGAAGCTGGAAGGGGAGTTCCTACGCACTGCGAAGACCGTGAACAAGATGGTGGAGCAGTTGGGCTCGTTTGCGTCGGAAGTGACCCGCGTGGCCCGTGAAGTCGGCACCGAGGGCAAGCTGGGTGGCCAGGCCAAGCTGAAGGGGGTGGCCGGAACCTGGAAGGACCTGACGGACAGCGTGAACCTGATGGCCGGTAACTTGACGGCCCAGGTCCGCAACATCGCCACGGTGACCACGGCCGTGGCCAACGGCGACTTGACCAAGAAGATCACCGTCGATGTGAAGGGCGAGTTCCAAGAGCTGAAGAACACGATCAATACGATGGTCGATCAGCTCCGTTCGTTCGCTTCGGAAGTGACGCGTGTGGCCCGTGAAGTCGGTACGGAAGGCAAGCTCGGCGGCCAGGCGAAGGTGGAAGGGGTCTCCGGCACCTGGAAGGATCTGACGGACAGCGTCAATTCCATGGCCAGTAACCTGACGGGCCAAGTCCGCAACATCGCCGAAGTGACCACGGCTGTGGCCAACGGCAATCTATCGAAGAAGATCACCGTCGACGTGAAGGGCGAAATCCTCGAGCTGAAGAACACCGTCAATACGATGGTCGATCAGCTTAGCTCGTTCGCCGCCGAAGTGACCCGCGTGGCCCGTGAAGTAGGCACCGAAGGGATCCTGGGAGGACAAGCCCAGGTGAAGGGAGTGGCCGGCACCTGGAAAGACCTGACGGACAGCGTGAACTTCATGGCCGGTAACCTGACGGGTCAGGTCCGCAACATCGCCGAAGTGACCACGGCCGTGGCCAACGGCGACTTGTCCAAAAAGATCACGGTCGACGTGAAGGGAGAAATCCTGGAGCTAAAGAACACGATCAACACGATGGTCGATCAGCTCAGTTCGTTCGCCGCAGAAGTGACCCGCGTGGCCCGCGAAGTCGGTACCGAAGGCAAGCTGGGCGGACAGGCCGATGTGCGCGGCGTGGCGGGCACCTGGAAGGATCTGACCGACAGCGTGAATTTCATGGCGTCCAATCTCACAGGGCAGGTCCGCAATATTGCCGACGTAACCACGGCCGTGGCCAACGGTGACTTGTCGAAGAAGATCACGGTCGACGTGAAGGGAGAAATCCTGGAGCTGAAGAACACGATCAATACGATGGTCGATCAGCTTCGATCGTTCGCCTCGGAAGTGACCCGCGTAGCCCGTGAAGTCGGCACGGAAGGCAAGCTGGGCGGTCAGGCCGACGTGCGCGACGTGGCTGGCACTTGGAAGGATCTGACGGACAGCGTGAACTCCATGGCCAGCAACCTCACCGGTCAGGTCCGCAACATCGCCGACGTGACCAAAGCTTTGGCGAGCGGTGACCTGTCGAAAAAGATCACGGTCGACGTGAAGGGAGAAATCCTGGAGCTAAAGAACACGATCAATACGATGGTCGATCAGCTCAGTTCGTTCGCTGCCGAAGTGACCCGCGTGGCCCGCGAAGTCGGTACCGAAGGCAAGCTGGGCGGGCAGGCCGACGTGCGCGGCGTGGCCGGCACCTGGAAGGATCTGACCGACAGCGTGAACTCCATGGCAAGCAACCTGACGGGACAGGTCCGCAACATCGCCGAGGTGACCACGGCCGTAGCCAACGGAAATCTCTCCAAGAAGATCACGGTCGACGTCCGCGGCGAGTTGCTCGAGCTGAAGGTGGCAATCAATACGATGGTCGACCAACTCAACAGCTTCGCGGCTGAAGTGACCCGCGTGGCCCGCGAGGTCGGCACCGAAGGAAAACTAGGCGGTCAAGCCGACGTGCGGGGCGTGGCCGGTACCTGGAAAGACTTGACCGACAGCGTGAACTTTATGGCCAGTAACCTCACAGGCCAGGTGCGCAACATCGCCGAAGTGACCACGGCTGTGGCCAACGGCGACTTGTCCAAAAAGATCACGGCCGACGTGAAGGGCGAAATTCTGGAGCTCAAGAACACGATCAATACGATGGTCGATCAGCTCCGCTCGTTCGCCTCGGAAGTGACCCGCGTGGCCCGCGAGGTGGGTACGGAAGGACGACTCGGCGGTCAGGCCGATGTGCGCGACGTGGCGGGCACGTGGAAAGATCTGACCGACAGCGTGAACTTCATGGCCGGCAATCTCACCGATCAGGTGCGCAATATCGCCGATGTGACCAAGGCCGTGGCCAACGGCGACTTGTCCAAGAAGATCACGGTCGACGTGAAGGGCGAAATTCTGGAGCTCAAGAATACGCTGAACACGATGGTCGATCAGCTCCGTTCGTTCGCAGCCGAAGTGACCCGCGTGGCCCGCGAAGTCGGCACCGAAGGCAAGCTGGGCGGTCAGGCCGATGTGCGCGGCGTGGCCGGCACCTGGAAGGATCTAACGGACAGCGTGAACTTCATGGCCGGTAACCTGACTGGCCAGGTGCGCAACATCGCCGACGTCACCAAAGCGGTGGCCAACGGAGACCTCTCCAAAAAGATCACTGTCGATACCAAGGGGGAGATTCTGGAGTTGAAGAACACCGTGAATACGATGGTCGATCAGCTCAGCTCCTTCGCAGCCGAAGTGACTCGTGTGGCCCGCGAAGTGGGCACCGAAGGCAATCTGGGCGGCCAGGCTCAGGTGAAGGGGGTCTCTGGCACCTGGAAAGACTTGACCGACAACGTGAACTTCATGGCCGGCAACCTCACCGGTCAGGTGCGCGGTATCGCCAAGGTGGTCACCGGCGTGGCCAATGGCGACTTGAAACAGAAGCTGGCGGTGGATGCCAAAGGAGAAATCGCCGCCTTGGCCGACACGATCAACGGCATGATCGACACCCTGGCCACGTTCGCCGATCAGGTGACCACGGTCGCCCGCGAGGTGGGTGTCGAAGGCAAGCTGGGCGGACAGGCCAAGGTGCCCGGTGCGGCCGGTACCTGGAAGGATCTGACCGATAACGTAAACCAGTTGGCGGCCAACCTGACCAACCAGGTGCGTGCCATCGCCGAAGTGGCCACGGCCGTGACCAAGGGGGACTTGACCCGCTCCATCAAGGTGGAAGCTCAGGGCGAAGTGGCGGCTCTCAAAGACAACATCAACGAGATGATCCGCAATCTGAAGGACACCACCCTCAAGAACAGCGAGCAGGACTGGCTCAAGACGAACCTGGCCAAGTTCAGCCGCATGCTCCAGGGACAAAAAGATCTGCTCACGGTCGGTCGTTTGATTCTGTCGGAACTGGCCCCCGTGGTCTCGGCCCAGCACGGGGTCTTCTATGTGCTCGAGCCGACCCGCGAATCGCTGCGGCTCCTGGCCAGCTATGCCTATGACAAGCCGGGGGCGATCGGCACCCACCTGGAAATGGGCCAAGGGCTCATTGGTCAGTGTGCCGTCGAGAAGCAGAAGATGCTCCTCACCAATCCGCCCCAGGATTACGTGCAGATTTCCTCGGGATTGGGCCATGCCGCGCCGCACAACATTATCGTGCTTCCCGTGGTGTTCGAGGGCCAGGTCAAAGCGGTGTTGGAACTGGCCTCGTTCGAGACCTTCAAGCCGACGCACGAAGCCTTCCTGGATCAGTTGATGGAATCGATCGGCATCGTGCTCAATACGATCGAAGCCAACATGCGGACCGAAGACCTGCTGAAGCAGTCGCAATCCCTCGCTCGACAGTTGCAGAGCCGGCAAGAGGAATTGCAGCAGACGAACCAGGAGCTGCAAGAGAAAGCCCAGTTGCTGGTCCATCAGAATGCCGAAGTGGAACGCAAGAACTCCGAAGTCGAACAGGCCCGGCAAGCGCTGGAAGAAAAGGCCAAGCAGTTGGCCCTCACCTCGAAGTACAAATCCGAGTTCCTGGCGAACATGTCGCACGAACTTCGTACTCCGCTCAACAGCTTGCTCATCCTCTCCGATCAGCTCTCGCGCAACCACGAGGGAAACCTGACAGGCAAGCAGACCGAGTTTGCCAAGACGATCCACTCGTCGGGCAACGACCTGCTGATGCTCATCAACGACATTCTCGACCTCTCAAAGATCGAATCGGGAACCGTCGTGGTCGACGTGGGCGAACTGCGACTCATGGACCTGCACAACTACGTCGAGCGGACCTTCCGTCATGTGGCCGAATCGAAGTCGCTCGACTTCCAGATCCGCCTGGACCCCACGCTGCCCAAGGCTGTACACACCGATGCCAAGCGACTACAGCAGGTCATCAAAAACCTGCTCTCGAACGCCTTCAAGTTCACCCGTTTGGGCCATGTTTCGCTGACAATCGCACCGGCTGACTCCGGGTGGAGCGAAGACAACGACAACTTGAACCTGGCCCCGTCGGTCGTCTCGATCAGCGTCACCGACACGGGCATTGGCATCTCGCCCGATAAGCAGCAAATCATCTTCGAGGCTTTTCAACAGGCCGACGGCAGCACCAGCCGTAAGTACGGCGGCACGGGCCTGGGCCTGGCCATCAGTCGCGAAATCGCCCGACTGCTGGGAGGTGAAATCCGCCTGATGAGCGTTCCCGGCAGCGGCAGCACCTTCACGCTCTATATGCCGCAAACCTATGCTCCGCCCAAGACGCAGCGCAAGCTCATTGCCAGCGAGCCCTTCGTCTCGATGCGACCGGCGCCGACTCCGGTGATCCATGTCGACGCCGAATCGGGCGTCAACCCGTTGGGCGACGACCGTGACAACATTCAGTCCGGCGATCGCGTCTTGCTGATCGTCGACAATGACGTGAGCTTCGCAAAGTTCCTGCTCGAAACGGCCCGCGAACGCGGCTTCAAGGGGCTGGTGACCACCCAGGGAGCTTCCGCGTTGACGATGTCGCGCGACTTCATGCCCGATGCGGTCACGCTCGACATCTGCCTGCCGGACATCAACGGCTGGCGCGTGTTGGACCGCTTGAAGAACGATCCGCAGACGCGGCACATCCCCGTCACAGTGATCTCCACCGAAGACGAAGTGCAACGAGGTTACTGTCGGGGGGCCATGGGCGTGCTGGCCAAGCCGATCGCCACCAAAGATCTGCTTGAGCAGCAGCTCGACACGATCCGCAAGTTCATCGATCGACCAGCAATTCATCTGCTGGTGGTCGATCCCATTCCCGCTCGCCGCGAAAGCGTCATCGAGCTGCTTCGCGAAGAGGACGTGCGGATCCAAGTCGTCAACTCGGTCGACGAGGCCAAGTCGCAACTCGCCAGCACGCCGGCTGATTGCATCATTGTCGCCCCGGAACCCGACGCCAACGCAGCTTTGGAACGGCTGAACGAACTGGTGCAGGATGGCACGCTTGGTCACACGCCGGTGATCGTCTATCCGGCGCATGACACGTTGCTGGAAGAGAGTCAATTCCAACGGCTGGACCAGAAGATTGCCATCAAATTGGTGCAGTCGGCCGAGCGTCTGCTCGATCAGGCGGCCTGGTACATGCACTTGAACCTCAGCCATCTGGCAGAATCCAAACGCCAACGGCTGTCGCGGTTGCACAGTTCCGAGGCGGTTCTGGCGGGCAAGAATGTGCTGGTGGTCGATGACGACGTCCGCAACATCTTTGCCTTGACCAGCGTCCTGGAGCGCGAGCAGATGACGGTTCTCTCTGCGGAGACAGGCAAAGCCGCTATCGAGATCCTGCAGAAGACTCCGAACGTGGACATTGTGTTGATGGACATCATGATGCCTGAAATGGACGGCAACGATACGATGAGAGCCATCCGCCGGATCCCGCGCTTCCGCACCTTGCCGATCATTGCCATTACGGCCAAGGCCATGAAGGGGGATCGCGAAAAATGCATTGAAGCCGGCGCTTGGGACTATCTGTCAAAGCCGGTGGAAACGGAGCAGATGCTGTCGGTTCTTCGCGCGTGGCTGTACCGATAGAAAAGGTGTTAGGTGTTAGGTGCGGAGTCCGAATTCCGACATCTCAAATCTCAGATTCCAAATCCCAAATCGAACGCCCCTGTCCGATTTGCCCATTACTAAAATGCGTCGGTTGTTCGAGGCTCGAGCGTGTCCCTCATGGCCGGTGACGAGAAAGTCAAAATCCTGATCGTCGATGACGTGCCCGGCAAGCGGCTCGCCATCGAGGCCGCGTTGGCCGAAATGGACGAGCAGGTGGTGGCCGTTTCATCGGGCGTCGAGGCGCTACGGCACCTGCTGACCGACGAATTCGCGGTGATTCTGCTCGACGTGAACATGCCTGACATGGACGGCTACGAAACGGCGTCGCTGATCCGCCAGCGTCCACGCTTCGAGCACACGCCGATCATCTTCATCACGGCCTTCGGCGACGAGATGCACGCCGCGCAAGGCTATTCGCTGGGAGCGGTCGATTACATCCAGTCGCCCGTCATTCCCAGTGTGCTGCGGACTAAGGTCAAGGTTTTCGTCGAGCTCTACCGCAAGAACCTCGAGATCACCCGTCAGGCGCAGCAGAAGATCGCACTGGTCGAAGCCGAAGCCGCGCTGGCCGCCGCCGAGCGTTCCAGTCAGGCCAAGAGCGCGTTCCTGGCGACGATCAGCCATGAACTGCGTACGCCGATGAACGCCATCATCGGCATGACGCAACTGACCCTGGACGAGAATCTGACTCCCACAGCACGAGAGAACCTGAACATCGTGCAGAACTCGGCACAGGTCCTGCTGGATCTGCTCAACGAGATTCTGGACTTCTCGCGGCTCGAAGCAGGCCGGTTCCCGCTCTCGGTCGCCCCTTTCAGCCTGCGGCAGACACTCGATGGCACCATGAAGTCGCTGGCCGTGCGGGCCTTCGAGCGCGGGCTCGACTTCCTGTGCACACTGCCCCACGACATGCCCGACGAATTTGAAGGGGACGCGCTGCGGCTGCGGCAGGTCCTGGTGAATCTGATTGGTAATGCCATCAAGTTCACAGACCAGGGGGAAGTGCTGGTGAACGTCGAGTTGGAATCCGCCACGCCGGAACAGGCGGTGCTGCGGTTCTCGGTTACGGACACCGGCATCGGAGTTTCGGCCGCCGATATGCAAAAGATCTTCGCCCCGTTCACGCAAGCCGACTCGTCATCGACACGCGTGCATGGTGGAACCGGATTGGGCCTCTCGATCGCGTCGAGCCTCATCAACCTGATGGGCGGGCGGTTATGGGTCGAGAGCGAACTGGGACTGGGAAGTATTTTTCATTTTGTCGTCTCCCTGGCCACCCGAAAGCAAACGATCTCAGCTGCCTGGGAGGAGGAAAGTCGACTGTTGAGGAACCTGCCGATCCTTGTGGTGGAGGAACATCCTGCGACGCGAGAGTACCTCAGCAAAGTCCTGGCTGCTTGGGGCGCGCGGCCTGTGGCTATGGGCGATGTACTCGGAGCGCTCGATCGGATTCGTCAGGCTCAAGACGCGGGCCAGCCCTTTGCTCTGTGGATTGTGGACGCCGGACTGGCAGGCTCCAGCGCGTTCGATCTGGCGATGGTTGGTGGCATCAACGACATCGTTGCCAAGCCCGCCATGCTGACCGTCGCGTCCGCCGACCGCGATGTGGTTGCGCGGCGAGATTCGCATCCAGAGTCTTGCCTGTATATCGAGAAACCGATCTCGCAGCTGGAGATTCGCCGCGCGATCGGCCAGGCATTGCGAGGCGAACGCCCCCCTGCGGCCATGGCGCCTTTACAGCCCGCCCTCCAACCACCGCCTCCGCTGGGGCCTTCTTTACGGGTACTGGTAGTCGACGACACACCCGCCAATCAGAAGCTGGTGCGAAGCATTCTCGAACGTCGGAATCATACGATCGATAGCGCCGAGAACGGCCGGCGTGCGCTCGATATGGTTCAGGCCGGCGACTACGACATCATTCTGATGGATGTGCAGATGCCCGTCATGGATGGACTCGAGGCCACGCGTGAGATCCGAAAGCTAGCGTTTCCCAAGTCGCAGGTGCCGATCGTGGCGATGACCGCTCATGCCATGCGTGGCGATGACGGTCGATGCCTGGCGGCGGGGATGAACGCTTATCTGCCCAAGCCCATCCATCGCGATGGGCTGATTCAAATCATCGAAGAACTTGGACGTGCTACCGAAGTCAATCGCAGCGCTACCCTGGCAGGGGGATAGCGCTTCGGTCAGCGAATACCTCAGCGGACACCTCAGGCTACCCGTCCGCAAAAATCCTCGCCGTGATAAGCCTTCTCGGACTTGGACTCGGGCAGCATCACTTCCACGGCGTTCAACATCCAGCTCTCGACCTTGAACGCGGCCCGCTTGCGGCGCGTCTCCTGCGACCAGGTCGCCTGAATCTCGCGGCAGCGAGTGCGGATCTCCGTGGGGGATGGGGCAGCGACAGGTTGCGAGGCGGGATGCGTCGGGCGGGTGAGAGTAGCGGGCATCTTGAGTCTCCAAGTCTGGCGTGAGGTCATGGTGGTTTCATGCTTATTGCCGGCGATTTCTGTCTCACCGCGGCAGTGGTGAATGACGGGAATAGCAAAGTGCGTGCCACTCCAGTGAAGTGAGAGAATGGCCGTATTTTGCGATACTTTGTGTCAAGCAATGGGCGGACCCCGCCAAAGAGCTGCGGAATCTCGAATCGGCCGCGGGCAGGCTGATCGTTGCGCGACCAGTTGCGAGACGAAAAACCGCACAACTTGGCGCGATTCTACAGCGGAGCTTCCAGAGGCAATTCCACCTGGATCGTCGTCCCTTTGCCGGGGGCGCTCTCGATCGTGGCGCATCCACCCATCAACCGCGCCCGTTCGCGGATGCCTTGCAGGCCAAACCCTTTGGCAGGCCTGCGCAGATCGAATCCGACGCCCGTGTCGCGGATGACCAGCGCCACCTGGCCATCGTGCTGCACCAGTTCAATCTCGATGTGGCGGGCCTGGCTATGCCGAACAGCGTTGGTCAGGGCTTCCTGGCAGATGCGGAACAGAGCGCTTTCAACGGCCGGCGCAAAGCGGGCATCCTGCACCTGCGGCAGGAACTCGATCGTGCGGCCCGCCCCTTGTTCGCCGATCAGGTAATAGATGGAAGGAACGATTCCCCCTTCGTCCAGGATCGGGGGGCGAAGTCCGGTGATCAATCGACGCGCCTCGCGGATCGAGTCACGCAGCAGATGGATTGCCGGATTAAAGTTCACGGCCAGTTGCTGTGGGGGGAACTCGACATCTTCCGAAAGGGCCTCGAGCCGCATCAGCGCGCCGGTGATGTACTGCACCAGTCCGTCGTGGATTTCATACGAAATGAGCTGGCGGTCGACCTCCTGCTGTTTCAGAAGCTGCTTCAGCAGTTGCTGCTCATCTCGCAGGGCGTCCTGGGCCAGCCGTCTTTCGGTGATGTCGGTGGTGATGGCAATGGCCGTGTCAATGCGGCCATCGCGAACGATGGGCCCCATGCGGGCCTCGTACCAATGGACGCCCAGCCCCGGGATGTTGGCAGACATCTCGTAGATCACGCTTTGGCCGAGATCGAAGACGGTGTGATAGTACCCGTTCAAGCGCTCGCGATCTTCCTCGGTAATGAGCCCAAAAACGGAGGTCCCCACCGCCGCGGAGGGGTCTTCTCCCGTTTGAGTGCGGTTGAGGAACAGAATCGTGCCGCCGCGATTGACGGTCAGAATCATATCCGGCGCGTTCTGTACCAACGTGCGCCATTGAGATTCGGAGTTTCGCAGCGAGGCTTCGACTTCGGCCCGAGCCTGGATCTCACGCTCGAGTCGTTCGTTGGCGGCCTGCAGATTCGCCGTGCGGTCATCGACGCGGGCTTCCAGCTCCTGATGGGCTTTTTTTAACGCGTCTTCCGCCTGCTTGCGCCGGCTGATGTCCTGCACCATGGCCAGCCAACCCCGATGGCCATCAACTACGATCGGCGAAAGGCTGAGCAATGCGTGATAAGCGCCGCCATCTTGCTTGCGGAAGCGGACTTCGTGCTGCCGCAAATAGCCCTGCTGTCGCGTGATGGCCAAGGCCTCTTCGCGGTCGGCCGGGTCGTAGTAGAACTGCGCGACGTTGCCGATCTGGCGAGCGTCTTCCTCGGTGTAGCCGCCCGGCTCGAGCATCGCTCGATTGAATCGCAGCAGCGTGCCGTCGAGGCTGGCCACGCCCAGCCCGGTGGGGGCATTCTCGAAGAGGGCGCGATAGCGTTCTTCGCTCTCGCGCAGGGCGGCGTCCTTGCGACGCAGTTCTTCGGCGGCCGCCTGACTCTCGCCCAGCGCCCGCTCCAACTCGGCGATCCGTTCGTGGAGTCGCTGCACTTCCTCGCGTTGGTCGTACGTAGACTCGCTCAAACGTTCTCCCTTCTACCGCTTGCTTGGATCGTGGCAGGACCTCCCTTGGATTATGGGGGGCAGGCAAGTCAGGTCAAGGAAGGATACCAAGCCGGTCGGGCGTGGCAGGCAATCGGGGCAGCCACGTGGGCCCGGCTAAGGCGGCGAGGGGCGGACTTTTTCCGTGACCTTTACCTGGATCTCGTCCCCCGCGATCCGCACTTCAAACGCGTCGACCTTCAACTTTTTGTTGTTCAGCCAGGTTCCATCCTTGATGCTGAAGCACCAGGCATGCCAGGGGCACATCACGGCCCCCTGTTCCACTTCTCCGCAGGCCAGAGAGGCTCCCATGTGCGGGCAGAAGTCGTCGATGGCGAAGTACTCGCCCTTCTCGCAAAACACAGCCACCGTGCGACCGCTGACCACGAACGACTGGCCTTTGCACTCGGGGATGCTCCCCACCTTGGCCACCGTGACGAAATCGGGCTCGGACATGGGAAGTGAGTACGCTTGGGTTCGAGTGAGGGAACAGGCCGCGCGAGCGAACGAACCGCTCGCCTCGGCTACCTTGGCATGTCGCGCGGGGTGCGTCAACCCTTGCACGTCCCTGCCTTCTGTGGCAGGATTTCCCACGTCATTTCCCCCTCTTCCCCGCCGATGCCCGCGAGCCCTCATCCCGATGCGCACCAACCCCGTCAAGCAGAAACTTCGTGAAGGGAAACCGACGTTTGGTACCTGGCTGTCGCTGGGAGATCTGTTCGCCACCCGCGTGTTGGCCCGGATGGGCTACGACTGGCTGACGCTGGACATCGAGCACTCGGCCATCGACTGGTCGCAGGCGGCCATGATTTTTGCCGCCGTTGCCGACGCCGGCTGCGTGCCGCTGGCCCGTGTCCCCAAGGGGAACCACGACTACATCAAGCGCGTGCTGGATGGCGGCGCGTGGGGCATCGTCTGCCCGATGATCGACACGGTGGAGCAGGCCAAGATCGCCATCGCAGCGGCCAAGTATCCGCCCACCGGCAACCGCAGCCTGGGGGGAGGGATGCACTCGCTCAACTTCGGCGCCACCGCCGGCGACTACTTCAAGAAGGCCAACGACGAGATTCTGGTGATCCTGCAGACCGAGAGTCCCACGGGCGTCGCCAACGCAGAGGAGATCTATTCGCTCCCCGGCTGCGATGCCATCTTTGTCGGCCCCGTCGACCTGCGGGCCCAGATGCGGGCCCCCGATGGAAGCGAAGCCAGCGATGCCGAGTTCGAGGCTATGCTGCAGCGGGTGGTCGACACCGGCAAGAAGGTCGGCTGTCCGACCGGCATGCACACCATGGACCCCGTGACTGCCCACAAGCGAGCGGCGCAAGGAATGCAATTCATTGCGGTGGGCAGCGAGCTGCGGTTCATGACGCAGAAGGCGCAGGAAACGATCAAGGCGCTGCACCCGGAAATGAGCGACAAGGACCTGGCCCGGTATTAGGAGGGTGGGCTGTGCCCACCGCTGTGCCCACCATGGCGATGCCAGTTCGGATCGAAACGCGGCGCGTATCCAATTCTCGCGCGTCGTGAACCGACACCCTTGCCCCCGTCCAACACCCGCCTAGAGTTGATTTGTAACATCCGCCTGCAATAGCGGGCGAACATTGAGAAAGCGTCACGACTGCGTTCTTCGCGCGTACGGCTTGGTGGGCAAAACCCACCCTACGACGCGCTCACTACTACCCAGGCGATCCATGTTTCGAGTCACCCGCGAGATCGAGTTCTGCTACGGCCACCGGCTGCTCAACTACGACGGCAAGTGCCGCTTCCTGCACGGTCATAACGGCAAAGCCGTGATCGCCATCGAGTCCGAAAAGCTCGACGATCGGGGCATGGTGCTCGATTTTTCCGACATCAAGCGCGTGGTCAGCCGCTGGATCGACGACACCCTGGATCACCGCATGATCCTGAATCGCAACGATCCCGCGGTGGAAGTGCTGCAGAAGATGGGAGAGCCGCTCTATCTGGTCGACGAGAATCCAACGGCCGAAACGATCGCCCGGTTGATCCACGAGTTCACGGTCTCGCAGGGCTTTCCGATCGTCGAGACTCACCTGTGGGAAACGCCCCACTGCTTCGCGACCTATCGCCCGTCGTGAGCGGCATGTCGGAACTCGATCGCTACGACTACGCGCTTCCCCCGGAACTGATCGCGCAGCATCCTCCGGCCCAGCGTACCGACGCCCGGTTGCTGTTCGTCGATCGCAACCGCCAGACGCTCGATCATCGTCAGATCCGCGAACTGCCTCAGTTGCTCTCCGCGGGCGACGTGCTGGTTCTGAACGAGACCCGCGTCGTTCCGGCCCGGCTACTGGGGCGAAGAACCGCCACCGGAGGCGCCTGGGAAGGGCTGTTTCTTTCGCTCGAAGTCGACGGTTCCTGGAGAATCCTCTCGCAGACTCGCGGCAAGCTGCAGCCTGGCGAAACGGTGACCCTGGTCGATCCCGCCGGCAGCGACGCCGGCCAACTGGCCTTGCTGACCCGCGGCGATGGGGGCGTATGGAACGTCCGCCCGCAAGGTGTCACTAACGCGGCCGACACCTTCGCCCTGCTCGAGCGCGCGGGACGCATTCCCCTGCCGCATTACATCCGCCGAGGCGAGATGGCTGCTGAAGACCGCGATCGCTATCAAACGGTCTTCGCGCGCGTGCCCGGCGCGGTGGCGGCCCCGACTGCCGGCCTGCATCTCACGCCAGAACTGCTTGCCGAGCTGGCCGCGCGGCAGATCGACACCGTCCGCGTGACGCTGCATGTCGGCCTCGGCACCTTCCGTCCGATCGCGGTGGAGCGGCTGGCCGAGCACGTGATGCACTCGGAATGGGGCGAGATCTCGCCCGCGTCGGTCGAGCGGCTTTCTACATGTCGAGCGCAAGGGGGCCGAATCGTCTCCATTGGCACCACCAGCGTGCGGGTGCTGGAGACCGCGTCGATCTCCGGCGCACTGACCGCCTGGTCGGGCTGGACCGATCTCTTCATCCGCCCGCCGTATGCGTTCCGCAGTGTCGACGCGCTCCTGACGAACTTCCATTTGCCTAAGTCGACGCTGCTGGTGCTGGTGCAGACCTTCGGCGGCGAGGAACTGATTCGGCGGGCTTATCAAGAAGCCATCGCCGCGCGCTATCGCTTCTACAGCTACGGCGATGCGATGCTGATTGTCTGATGCGCAGCCGCGACGAGACGGGCTTACTCGCCCTTTTCGCCCTTCGCCCCTTTGCCGAACAGCCGCTTCATCATGTCCATCGGCTTGAACCCTCCCTTAGAAGGTTCCGGCGGATGAATGGCCTTGATGACTTCGGCCATCGATTGGTAGCGGTCGCGCGGCTGTTTGGCCACCATCTTCTGGTAGATCGCATTTACGGAGTCGGGCACATCATCGCGCCCGTCGTTCAACGCGGGGATGGCTTCGGTCAGATGAGCCTTCAAGGTCTCCATCGGCGTCGGCTTCACGTAGGGCCGTTTGCCGGTGACCATGAAGTAAAGCGTATAACCCAAGGCATAGATGTCGGCCTTGGGATCGGCCGAACGGGGATCCAGGAATTGCTCGGGGGCCATGTAGTTGGGCGTTCCCAGCACGGCCCCTTGCGAAGTCAGGCGAGGCCCGGGATTAACTTTGGTGTCCGAGGACGCGTTCGGATCGACGATCGGCTCTTCGAGCCGCACCAGCCCCAGATCCAGAATCTTGACGACTCCCTGCGAATCGACCAGCAGATTGTCGGGCTTCACGTCGCGGTGAATCACCCCTTGGCTATGGGCGTATTCCAATCCCTGCGCGGCTTGCAGTACGTAGTGCATGGCAATCGGGATCGGCAGCGGACCGCTCTTGCGCACCAGGTCGGCCAAGTCCGGTCCGTCGACGTACTCCATCGCCAGAAAGAGGAGCTCTTCGCCCAACTGGTGCGACTCGTAGATCGCCACCACGTTCGGATGATTCAGTCGGCGAAGTGTTTCGCTCTCGCGCAGAAAGCGGTTGCGTCCTTCCCCCGAGTTCGCTGCTTCGGCAGAGAGGACTTTCAGGGCCACGATTCGCTTGGTGCCCCGGTGCTTGGCCTTCAGGACCATGGCCATGCCGCCCGAGCCCAGGTTCTCGAGCGCGATGAACTCGCCGTAGCTCAGTCCCTCGGTATCTCCGCGGATCAGAATCGACGCTTGGTACTCAGTCAGCGTTCCCTTTTCGACCAGTTCGCGAGCGAGTGTCTCGGCCTCGTGGTCAAAGTCGTCGGGCCCCAGCCGCGAGACGATCTCGACAATCGCCTTGTCATTCAGGATGTGGCTGGCCGCCAGCATCTCGACGAACTTGGCAACACGCGTCACCTGGGCGGGGAATTTCGACACGATCCGTTGCGGGCCGCCATCCTTGTCGAGCATGCCGCTCGAAACCAGGATGTCGAGGCTCTCTTCCACCAGCTCGGCCGCGTCGATATGCGTCGCCACCGTCTTGGGCTGCGCGGGGCGATGGGGCCGCGCGTCATCGGGTGGAAGGGATTTCACAGGCGTTTCCCTTGGAGCGGCCAGCCTGTCGGAAGGCAGGCCCAATTCGATCGGTCCGACAGCACGGCATGGCCATGCGAGCCATGAACGATTCGCGTCACAAATGCGCGAATCGACGTTGCATCGGAAATTGTAACCGCTACCGCCCCCTTGGCGAGTCTAAGCCGTAAGAAATGCTGGAACCTGCGAGGAGGGCTATAAAATTTACACGATTCGGGTAGGCATGGCGGAAGTCGATAACCGGGCGCGCCTTGACGACCGCACCATGTTGCGGAAGTGGGAAGTTGCCAAGTTCAAGCTGTTTTTCGAGATGTTGACGCAAACCGTCACCTGCCAGCACGCCGAACTACCCGGCAATCCACGCTTGGCATGTGCTTTGCATCCCTCACATGATTGTCATCCCATTTACCGGCAGTCGCCGGCAGGCAATCGAAGGCGGAGGCGGGGCGTGCAACACCTGAACCTGACCAGTTTGAACGAAACACTGAACATTTCCGAGCAGGACTGGCTGGCCATGCTGCGGCTGGCCAAGGTCTATGGCTGGAAGGGCTACCTGATGGACACCTGCGCCATCGGCCCCACGGTCGCCACCACGCTGGCGTTGGCCCTGCGCGAGGCCTTGCCCGACGTGCCTCGCCACGACGCCCTGCGCGAGAAGTTCGACGACTTCGGCGAGCCCCATCCCTCGACCGACGACATCAATCTCTACGAGTGGTTCAGCGGGCAACAAGGCCGCGACATCCTGAGCCGCGTCATCCGCATGTGCGACACCGGAACGATCTTTATCTCCGGGACGTAGGACTCGCGGGGGGCGAGTTTTGTCCCTACCGGACTTCTCGCTTCACCATCATCACGGCCCGGTCCTGGTTCACACCGGCGTGCGCCCGCGGCATGTTCTGTGCGGTCCCGACCGCCAGGTTCGATGCCGACTGCCAGCCGACCAGCGACAGCCACTTCCCCAGTTCGTTCACTCCCCACCCGTTTTGCTCCCGACCGTTCGATCGGCCCGGCCGACCCACGGGCATCGCACCGGGCGTGACAAAGGCCAGCGTCTCGCCGGGCTCCAGCGCCAAGTGGTACTGCGAATAGCTGGCCATCGGGTCCAGGCCCAAGGGGAGCGAAGGCTCGCGGAGCGATTGCCAGCCCGAGGGGCGCATCCGCAAAGCCAGCATGTCGCCGGCCGAGGCGTAACCGACCATGCCGGTTCCCAGGTCGAGCGTAGCCAGGAACAGGTGGGCCACCAGCCCTTCCTCTTCAAACAACTCCGACAGAACGCTGTTCAGGCGATCCATAAGCTTGCCCGCTGAAGGGACCTCGTGGGCGTGCACACGGATGGCGCCGCGCAGACAAGCGGTGGCCAGCGAGCGGTTCCCCGCCAGGCTTTCGCCAATGGCCATCGTCAGGCGACCGGTTCCCAGATCGATCCACTCGCTGATCGGGCCCAACCCTTCGCCCTGCGACCAACTGGCGATCTCCATGTCTCGAAAGGTCGAGCTGACCAAGAGCGAGTTCGGCAGCGGCTCGGGCGAAGTCGCCGTGAGCGTGGGGCTGCGCGGCGGAGGATCGCTCGACTCCGACGAGTTCGTCCGGCCGACCGTGATACGGGCGGGCTTCTCACTGGCGGGCGTGTTGCTGGCCGTCGCGCTCGATACGCCCACAGCGACAGGCGCCGACTCGGCCCAGACGCGGGCCAGGGCGCCAGCGGCCAACTCAGCTTCGTTCACTTGCGCATCGCTGAAGAAGCGGGGCGAGTCGCAGAATAGCCAGAGAGTGCCGACCGGACTGACCGATGTCGAAACCGGCACGCACACGGCGGCGCGGCATTCCGCAGGCGGTTGCCACAGACGCACTGCCCGGTCGTTCTCCAGCACTACAGCGTGACCACATAGCGCCTCGAGATCAGCCGTGGCATCCGCCAGCGCCCGCGCGGCGACAAACAGCGGCAGTCCTGCCTGAGCGCGCACCATCAGCGTGGCGGTGGAATCATCCAGCAACACCAGGGCGGCCGAGTCGCAGTGGAGCTTGCGGCAGATGTCGGCCAGCAGACGCTCGCTGCGTACGCGCGGCGAAGCCGGCCGGCGCGCAAGGAGCCGCGGCGCCGTGCGGCGCGCGGGGGCCGAGCGATCGAGGCTCTGACCCGGACGGCGGCGACCGCCCGTCACATCGAGGGAACGGGTCGCACTCGACGCACGGCGAAAGGGGGACTGCGGCTGCTTCACGGGGTGCCTGTCGGGAAAGCGGGGTAGAAGATACGATTCCCTTCCTGCGGGCGACTGGCCATCCGGTCGCCGCAAACAGCCCTTCCTCCGTGGCCGGCAAGGTTGAAAATCGACGGGAAGCGTTTCAAACCTGCGAGAATCTTTTCGGCGCACGACCTGCGCGATTGTGCCGGGAGTAACAGAGGGCGATACGCAGCTGCGATTCCATTTCGCGCTGTAGGGAACGCCCTCCGTGGCGTTCCGCGAAGTGCGATCGATTCCCCATTCCCATCGAATGACAATCGACGCCTTGCGACAGGCGCCCGGCACACCACGGAGAGCGTTCCCTACAGGAGCCTCGCCCCTCGCCCCTCGCCCCTTCCACCGTTAAAATCCGGCCGATTGCCCCGTTACTTCCCAAGCGACACCCTGCCATGTCCACGCTCAACGCTTCGCTGGCCCTGCTCGATTCCGCCTTGAAAGACGGCCGTCTTACGGCCGGCGCGGCCGCGAATATCCGGCTATGGCTCACTGAGCCTCGCTATGCCGAGTACGCCGGTGCGGTCGCCGAGCATTTGTCGGCCGGCAAATGGCGCGAGCTGGATGACGTCTTCTGGACGGTCATTCCGTTCGGCACCGGAGGACGCCGGGGCAAGATGTATCCGATCGGCTCGAACGCCATCAACGACCGCACGATCGGCGAAAGCGCCCAAGGCCTGGCCGACTACGTGCGCGAACAGGCAGGGCCGGGGCCGCTGTCGGCTGCCATTGCCTACGACACGCGACACCGCTCGCGACACTTTGCCGAACTCTGCGCCGAGATCCTCGCGGCCGGCGGCTTTCAGGTCTACTTCCTTGATGGCTATCGCAGCACGCCCGAGCTTTCGTATGCCGTCCGCAGAAAGGGGTGTGCCTGCGGCATCATGGTCACGGCCAGCCACAACCCGCCCAGCGACAACGCCGTGAAGGCTTACTGGTCGACCGGCGGGCAGATCCTGCCGCCGCACGATCGCGGGGTCATCGATCGCGTGATGAATGTCGCCGCCATCCAGCGACTGCCCTTTGCCGACGGTCTGGCCAGCGGCAAGATCGCCTACTGCCAGGAAGAGATCGACGCCGGCTTTATCGCCGAGTTGAAGGGGCAGAGCCTGCCCGGCCCGCGCAAGTTGAAGGTCGTCTACTCTCCGCTGCACGGAGTGGGTGCTTCGGCCGTGATGCCCGTGTTGGCCGCCGACGGCTTCACCGACGTGGAACTGTACGCTCCGCAGGCGACGCCCGATGGCGACTTCCCCAACGTGCCTGGGCATGTCTCGAATCCTGAGAACCCGGCTGTCTTCGCCGCGATTGTTCAGCACGCTCAGACCCAGAAAGCGGACCTGGTAATGGCCACCGATCCCGACTGCGATCGCTTGGGCGCGGCCGCGCCGGCCACTCGTGATCCGGCCGGACCGTGGGCCGTCTTCACCGGCAATCAAATCGCCGCGCTTCTCTGCTCATTCATTCTCGAGCGTCGCAAGGCGGCCGGCAGTCTCTCGCCCGCCCACTACGTGGTGAAGACGCTGGTCACCACCGAGATGGTGCGCCGCATTGCCGATTCGTATCGCGTGCGCACCGTCGGCGACCTGCAGGTTGGCTTCAAATGGATCGGCGGAGTCCTTGATCAGGAAGGCCCCGAAAAGTTCGTCTTCGGCTGCGAGGAGTCGCACGGCTACCTGGTGGGCAGCTACGCCCGCGACAAGGACGGCGCAGTCGCCGCACTGTTGATGGCCGAGTTAGCCGCGCAGGCCAAGGACAAAGGGCAGACGCTGGTCGAACGGCTGGACGCGCTTTATTGGCAGTTCGGCTATCACGTCGAAAAGACCGTCTCGGCCACGATGCCCGGCTCCGAAGGCATGGCCCGCATGCAGGAGCTGATGGCCCGGCTCCGTCAGTCTCCGCCGACTTCGCTCGGCGGGCTGCCGGTCACACGGGTCCGCGACTACGGTTCGCTCACCGCGACCTCGCCCGGCAAGGCATCGACCTCGTTGCCCGGGTCGAAAGGGGACCTGCTGATCTTCGATGTGAAAGCCCCGGAAGCCTCGGAGGGGAACTACGTGGCGGTCCGTCCCTCGGGGACAGAGCCCAAGGTCAAGTTTTATCTGTTCGGCTACGAGCCCGCCGAGATGCTCGCGAATCTGGACGAGACCAAACAGATGCTCGGCGAACGCCTGCAGGCCTTCGAGCGCGACCTGCTGGCCCAGGTGAAGTGACCTAGCCTGGCCATCGCCCTCTCGTGCTTTTACCTGCCTCAATAAGTAGCATTGGCATCCCCGCGGCTCCTTGCGCACTTCGATTCGCAATTCGCGTTTTCTTGCGGAATTCGCCGGTTTTTTGGCCACTTCGCGCAACCACTTCCAGCCGCGGCCTTTCGCGATCAGGGCTGACCCGTCGCCGCACACTCCCCCCCTGAAGTCGGATGTACTGATTTCGCTCAGATCACGATCCCTTACGAACTTGTAATCGAATGCTGGCTAGTTGTGTCCGAGTCATAGATCTATAGTTCGAGAGTACCTGATTCGAAGGCCAGCTCAGTGACAAAAACTGAGCGACCCGGCCTTCCCGAGTGTGGGGCGAATGAAATGCCAATCGTCGTTCAAGCCTGCTCCGCACCGCACCTCATCGCCTCTCCCGTCGAACTCTCCCAGGTCCCCGCTGACGTGCGACTAACGGCAGGGCACGGTTTCCCCTGGTGCTGCCAACAAAGCTAACTCTGAAAGTTCTGGAGTACGTCCATGAGTCATGAAGCCTCGACCGCAACTGCCCCTTCACCGGCCCACGTGACGCATGTCGCGCCGGTTGCGGTTCCTGCCTCGGGCCTTGCCGGCCTGCGGAAGAATTGGAAGCAGGACGCCATCGCCGGCATGCTGGTCTCCCTGATCGCCCTGCCCTTGTGCCTGGCGATCGCCAAGGCCAGCGGCTTCCCACCGATCACGGGTATCTTCACCGCCATCATCGGCGGCCTCGTCACCCCGTTTTTCTCCAACTCGGAACTGACCATCAAGGGCCCTGCGGCCGGCATGATCGCCATTGTGATGGGGACCGTTGCGGAGTTCGGCTGGACCGGAAGAGACGCGGCGTCCGACTTCCACGCCTACAAGGTGGCACTCGGCATCTTCGTGGTGGCCGGTGTGCTTCAGATACTTTTCGGCCTCTTCCGCGGCGGCATCCTTGGCGAGTTCTTCCCCTCGGCCGCGGTGCACGGCTTGCTGGCCTCCATTGGTATCATCATTGCTTCGGGGCAGATTCACTTCCTGCTGGGCGTTACTCCGACGGCCAAGAAAGTGCTGCCCCGCATCATGGAGATCCCCAACAGCTTCATGCACATGAATCCGCAGGTGGCCATCATCGGATTCATCAGCCTGGCACTGATGTTCGGGCTGCCGCTGATCAAGAAGCGTGTGCAGTGGCTGAATATGATCCCCTCGCAGATGATCGTGCTGCTGGTTGCCATTCCGATGGCCATGTTCTTCGGCTTAAGCGAATCGCTGCGGGTCGATTTGCCCGAGAAGCTATCGGACGCCATCAACATGCCCGACTACTCCATGGTCCCCACGTTGCTGGGCGTCAAATGGATCTTTATGGTCGCCGTGGTCGGCTCGCTGGAGTCGATGCTCAGCGCCCGGGCCATCGACCTGGTTGACCCCTGGAAACGCAAGAGCGACCTGAATCGCGACATGCTGGGCGTTGGTGTGGCCAACACCCTGTGCGCCTTGATCGGCGCTCTTCCCATGATCTCAGAGATCGTCCGCAGCAAGGCCAACATCGACAACGGAGCCCGTAGTCGCTATGCCAACATGTTCCACGGCCTGTGCCTGCTGGCCTTCGTGGCCATGGCCGGTTCGCTGATCGAACAGATCCCGCTTTCGTGCCTGGCCGCCATGCTGATCTTCACCGGTTACCGACTGGCCTCGCCCGCCGAGTTCCTGCACACCTACCAGGTCGGCCGCGAACAGCTCATCATCTTCGTCACGACCATCGTGGCCGTGTTGGCCACCGACCTGCTGATCGGCATGGGCGTGGGTGTGGCAGTCAAGTTCCTCATTCACATCTGGAACGGGGCGCCGCTTCGCAGCCTTTTCAAGCCGCAGGTCAGCGTTACCGAACGCGAGGGGAATGCCACCATTCTGGTTCGCGACGCGGCGATCTTCAGCAACTGGATCCCCCTCAAACGCCGCATTGAGAAAATCGGCCTGACCGGCCAGAAGAATGTAATCTTGGACCTTTCGGAGACCAAACTGGTCGACCACACCGTGATGTCCAAGCTGATCGAACTGGAGAAGGACTTTGAAGCCTGCAATCTGAAGCTGGAAGTCCGCGGACTGGACGATCACCGCAAGCTGTCGCAGCACGAGTGCGCCGCCCGCAAGAAGTTGGCCCTGATGGTGTAGCACTTGGTGGTTCCCTTTCACCTGTCCCATCCTCTGCTTCCCTTGTGGTGCAGGCGTCCCGCCTGCCTGGCACTCTCTTTCAGTTGCTTCCTTGATTCGCCCTGAACCCCTGCGAACCTCCCGCAGGGGTTTTTTCGTTGTGCTACTTCTCATCACAAAACAGGGAGAATCACAGAGACATCGAGGCCAGAGGGGAATCCGATGAAGTTAGCTCTCAGGTGGCCTGCGACCTCCGGTTGCTTGCAAATTCCGCCCGCCGGGGTCAAATAGGTTTTCAGCGACGGCCTTCCATCCTTCAAGCTTGCGCGTCGCTCCGTCAGGCGTTCGATTCGCTACTGCTCGCAGGACTACGCTTCATGCCAGCCTCCTTCGTTCCGTTCCGCGCAACCACGCTTGGGGCGCTGCTCGTCGTCGGGTGGATGGTCACGCTGGCGGCCGCTCAGGAAAAGGTGACTCCGCTAGCCGTCGACATCGATTTTGCTGGCGGTTCGGCCCGCGTCGAAGGGATCGATCAGGCTGCCCGCACCATTCGCCTGCTCCCCAGTCTGCATACCGATCGCGGCTGGATTTGCTGGTGGTATCTCAAGGTCACGGGCATCGTGCCGGGCGAGACTCTGTCGCTTGATGTCGGCGAAGGAGTCTGGGCTACTCCTGATTCGGCCACCTATAGCCTCGATGGCCAGCATTGGCTGCATACACCAGCCGGCAAGCGCGATGGCAAGCGAATCACGTACTCGCTGAAGCTCGACGCCCGCGAGGCCTGGTTCGCCTGGGGTCCTCCATTCGTGCCTGCCGACGCCGGGCAACTAGTGGCCGAGACCGCTAAGAAATCGCCGCATGCCACGGCCTTCGAGCTCTGCCGCACGCGCGAGGACCGCACCGTTCCCGCCCTGCGAGTTTCCCAGCCGGGCGCGGCCGACAAAGATAAGTTCGGCATCTGGATCGAAGCCCGGCAACACGCCTGGGAAAGCGGCTCGAGCTGGGTCGCGCGCGGATTCACGGAGTGGCTGATCTCCGATGACCCACGGGCCGAAACTCTCCGCAAGAAGTCGCAGATCACCATCGTGCCGATCATGGACATCGACAACGTCGCAATGGGGGCCGGCGGCAAAGACCAGAAGCCGCAGGACCACAACCGCGACTGGACCGACGAACCGTACCATCGCTCAGTCGCCGCCGCCCAGCGCGAGATCATCCGCATGAATGAGTCGGGCGGATTTGACCTGTTCGTCGACCTTCACAACCCCGGGCCAGGCGACAAACAGCCGTTTTACTTCGTCAGCCCGCGCGAGACGCTCACCGAGTTGGGCAAGGACAACCTCACGTCGTTCATCGCCGCCAATCGCGACGAAATGACCGGCCCGCTGAAGTTCGACGAGCGCGTGCGCGAAAGCGGCGCCAATTACGACAAGAACTGGCAGGCCATCAGCAAGAACTGGGTCTCCAAGCACACCCGTGACCATGTGGTGTCGCTGACTCTCGAGACCGCCTGGAACACGCCCGAGAGCACCGCGGACAACTACCGCCGGGTCGGCCGCGAAATGGGCCTGGCCATCGAACGCTACCTGCGAACCGCCCGTCGACGTGCCGACACCAAATAGCGGTGTTTCTACACGAAGCGTGCCCTTCTCTGCCTCCTTTCTTCTTCGTATTTCATCTCAAATCTTAAATCTCAGATCTCAAATCAAGCCTCGTAATCTCGCCATTGCTCTCCATCCTGTGCCTCTCCGCACACCCATCCGGTCCCCTTTCATTCCCCAACTCCTCGAAGGATAATCGACGTAGCGACCTACTTGCACGGCCTTGGTGGGCGTAGCCCGCCCAACTCAGACCCCACTCATGCCCGAGCCCGTCCCCCCGCAGTTTCCGCTCCCCACCGATCTCGCCGAGCGGGACGTGGTGCAGGCTGCGCTCGAGCAGGGCCTGGTGACCGAAGTCGAAGTCGAGACTGCCCGCAGCGCCCGCGCCCGCGAGGCCCGCAACGACATCTACCGCCCGCTGCTCGATCACATGGTCGAGAGCCAGTCGCTGACTACAGGTCAGATCCGCCGGCTCATCGACCTGCTGACGCATCAAGAGCGTCCCGACGAACCGCGCGGCTACAAGTTCATGGAGCAGGTCGGCAGCGGTTCGATGGGCCAGGTCTTCAAAGCCATGCAACTCAGCTTGAATCGCATCGTCGCGGTCAAGCTGTTGGCCCGGCAGCACTCGCGCAATCGCACCTATGTCGAGCGTTTCATCCGCGAGGCGCTGTTGGCCGGCCAGACGGTCAGCCCCCATTTCGCCCGCGTGTACGAGACCGGCCAGTCCCGCGGGCAGCACTACATTGTCATGGAGTTCGTCGAAGGGGAATCGCTCGAAGCGCAGTTGGCCGCGGGCAAGAAGTTCGAGACCGCCGAGGTCGTCGACCTGGCGATCGAGCTGACCTTCGCCTTGGAGCATTTGCATGGGCTGTCGATCGTGCATCGCGACATCAAGCCTCAGAATATCGTCACCGCGCAGGACGGGCGGTTGAAGCTGATGGACCTGGGCCTGGCCCACAAGCTGGACGACGCTGCGCAGTTGGACGCCGAGTCGGGCAATGCGATCGGCACGCCGTTCTATATTTCGCCCGAGCAGATCGTGGCCAGCGAGAAGCTTGACCCGCGCAGCGATCTGTACAGCCTGGGAGCGACGATGTACCACTTGCTCTCGGGCCGGCCGCCGTTCATGGGAACCGAGACCCCCAAAGTCCTCGAGGCGCACCTTAAGCAGCCGCCGGCCTCGCTGGTTGAACTCGACTCCAAGATCCCGCGGCTGATGGAGCGGCTCGTCCTCAAGCTGCTCGAAAAAGATCCGAAGAACCGCATGCCCAACGCCCGCCGAGTGCGGCACGAATTGCTGACGCTCGAAGCGCAGCTCGACCCGGCGATGTCCCGCCTGAAGCGTGGGACGGCCAACAACGGAGGTTAGCCCATGGCCCGCTGGCCCCGACACACCTGGACCTCGATCTACACCTATGGCACGGTCTTTGTGCTTTTTCCGTTGATCTGCGTGTTAGCCTACGTCTGGGTGCGCGGCGGTTGGTAGGCTCTCGCACGGTTGTCTCCCCTCGGCCTTCCTGCGTCTTGTGGGTCCTGGCGAGTGGAGGGCGACAACCGGCGTGCAATCTCATACAATCGCACGCCTTCACTGGGCCCAGTGGCGGAATGGCAGACGCTGGGGACTTAAAATCCCCTGAGGAGTAATCCTCGTGCGGGTTCGATCCCCGCCTGGGCCACTGATTTACGGCGATTCGCGAATCTCTCAAAATCGCCAAATGTGCCAAGGATGTTCCACGGTCGGCAAGTATCGAACAGCCGGGCCTGACTAATTTGCCATCCGGGGCAAGTCGGGCACGAACAGGTCTTTGGCGATGGGGTCCAACTGCTCCGCCATCTTGATGTAACCCTGCGTCGTGGTGTAGCTGGCGTGCTGCATGAGGATTCGCAGTTCTTCACCGGACACTCGTTTGTGGTTCAGCGTGGCGAACGCCCGGCGTAGGTCGTGGAAGCCGTAGCGGGGCACGCCGGCCGCTTCCTGAATGCGGTGGAACTCGTCCCACAAGAACCCTTCGTTGACGGGCCAGGGGAACATCAGGGGCGAGAAGCCGGGGATCTTCCGTAGATGTTCCACGACCAGCGGAGCCAACGGGATCACCGCGTCGCGCTTGCCCTTGTT
>Ga0335394_10000330_pt1 | contig 48583 bp, 39 predicted proteins | sample MAT03_FD_205741 | JGI IMG/M metagenome (GOLD analysis project Ga0335394, IMG submission 205741) | Freshwater microbial communities from Lake Fryxell liftoff mats and glacier meltwater in Antarctica - MAT-03 (spades assembly) (version 2) ... | reverse complement strand
GGCATGTAAAATCTCGCCCATGTGCTAATGCCCTCATACATCATGATTTCATCGAAGTTGTTTTGGAGGTACCGTTTGTTGGTGTCTGACATTGAGAAGCCTCTACCATGCCCATCTATCGCCCAGAACGCCTCCAATTTACTACGGTTGTGTCTCATTCTGTCGAGTAAGGTATCATAGGTCATGTTATCAACCTGAGCAGTGTTCTTTTGCTTCCTGAAATAATAATCGAAATGATATGCCAGTGTAGTTACAATTCTCGATTTTGAAGCATTATTCTCCATAAGGAATTGAGAAGCTTCTCTGAAAGTGGCTTTAGTAGGGGTTTTGTAATAGGCTTTGACAAGGGCAATCTCGAGAATGGAAAGCGTCGCAAAAAGTACAACAAGCGCAATTCTCAGTTTCACTTTAGCTACCATATCCAGACCTATCGCCATCATCATAAGCAGTGCCGGCAAAAAGGAAATCATGTACCTGTCCACTAGCATCGGCAGCTTAATAAAGGAGTTGTAATAAGGGATGAGGAAAGCACCAAGTATCCATATGGTCAACAAACAAAAAACAGCTGTTAAGTTTTGAAAAGTATTTTCATTGTCTTCTTTTGTTTTCTCTGAAAATACATTCACCAAAAAATAAATGATAAACATTCCAGCAAACAAAATAACAAGGTATGAGCCCCCAAAAAATCCGTTGAAAATCCCTTCCAAAGCATTGTTTGCAATCGGAGGAATCCATGAGGAGGTTGCCTTTGTAAGCATCAAAAAAATTGGAAGTACTGGAAGAAAACCCACAATCACAATTAGCGCAGAAAGCAGAGACTGCATAATAAATTTCTTTTGCGTGATCCCTTTAACGTAAAAAGTGCTTATTAAAATAATTCCGCCTTGCGCAACGAGGCTGAATAAACCAAAAAAATGACTCAGGAGCATAAGAAGCGCTGATAGTCCGTAGTAAATGGAAGTTTTAGAACCCGGGTTTTTGATAAACCTCACCAAAGTAAAAAAAGAAAGGCAGCTAAAAGCCATAAACATGGTGTAAACCCTTGCTTCCTGCGAATAATTGATGTGGAAAAAATTAACACTTAAGAGCAGAGCCGCAATTATTCCAGTTGACGCGTTGCGAAGTTCTTTTCCAAGCAGGTAAATAAACCATACCCCGGCCAACCCAAAAATAAGCGAAAAGAACCTTGCTGCAAAGGAAGTAAAGCCAACTATTTTAAAAAATAAATTCAGGAGAATAAAATATAGAACGGACAAAGGATCGTTCATTTTCGAAAGTGCATAAATATCGGGGATACTGTTGGCCGGATCTCCCATATTCATCGTGTAAATCTCATCCAGCCAAAGGCTTTGAAAATCGAGACTAAAATACCTGAGGATAAAGGCGACAAAGACTAGCAGCAGGAATATAAATTTAAAAGAGAAAAAAAATTGTCTGATTTTCATGCTACGAATATACTTTTCTTTTATAAATAATACTGGTTGGAATTCTTAAATGAGCCGACTCTGTATAATAATTTCACCATCGCATATGCTAACATACCAAAATAGTTGTACTGAAATTGGATTATCTATTTTGTTTACTCTGTATAGCCTTGATTAAGGTTTAAGTTATGCTGGTCGCAGACTAAAGCGCAATTACAACCGAGCTTGTTCCTTTTCCTGTAAGGCAGAATAACCAAATAACGTATTGAAGATGGCAAAGAAAAGAATGCCTTTATTGGCATCAAGGATGTTTTCGGTATAAAATCCAATAATTAATAACAATAGGAACGACAAATACATAAAATTTTTATTTACCACAGAGAGTTTTACATAATAATAAAGTCCAAATAAAAATAAACAAAAACCAATAATGCCGCTTTTTATAAGGAAGGAGAGGTACTGATTATGCGCGTTGAAGCGTTCCAGATAGGAAATATACAACTCCCTTTTTATGTACTCGGTTCTAAGCATGGCAATCTCGTCGCCTGTGCCGTACCCAATTAAGGGTGATTTTTCAACAAGAGAAAGGGCTCCCGTCCAGCGTTCCATTCTGGGTTCGGCACTTCCGAAATTTATAAACGTGCCATTTTTCAGTGGCTTAATGTCCGACACCAGCTGAACAAAAAACCGTTCTCGTAGATATGGCACATTTTTAACTGCTAAAAAACAGGTAACAAGACACAAGAAGGAAATAAGAATGTACCTCAACTTGTTCTTATTATTAAATAAAGGAGAAACGAAAATCAATACGAAAAAGGTGGCAATAAGTGTGTTTCGCGAAGCTAAAAAAAGCAGACCCAAAAACAGCAGTGCGAGCAGGCAGATAAGACCTACTTTGAAAATAGCCGAAGGCAATCTGTAAAAAGCATAAATAAGGTAAAAGAGCGAAAGGGAAACGTAGAGGGACAGGTAGCCGGCATGCACGCCAAGGGCCTTTGAAAACTGATGATTAAAAAAAAGGCCAGAAAAGGCAGTTTTTAGAGTCGGTAGCTGCATGTGCGCAATACTATTTATCATGGATAGAAAAAGATAAGTAACAGCTATGCAGCAGGAAATGGTGAGCGCTGACAATACTAATTGTACTTTTTGTCTGTCTATTCGAATAGCCAGAGGCAAGACCAGAGGCAATAAAAAAATACTCAGCTGACGTTCAAGCAGAAAGCCAGCTACATCTTTATGACTGGAATAAAAATAGCCCGCAATTCCAATAAAGTAAAATAACTGAAAGATCCACGCCTGTTTTGGCAGTCGTTTTATTTTCTCTCTGTTAATATCAATGGCAGTGGTAACGAATAAAGTAATTAGAATAACAGAGGAATAAAAAATATCAAATGGAAGTGAAAAAACAAGCAGTAAGATGAGAAGAAAGCGAAACTTTTCCGCCTTTTCTTCGATGCTTTGAAAAACGTTTATCACCGGTGCCAAAAAAATCATTTACGTGTCATTACTTGTTCATATTGCCCGACAATTTTAGTCCAGGTATACTCTGTTTTTATCTTGTTATAATTATTGGCAACAAAATTCCTGCTTGTAACTTCTTTTCTATCCAGACGTTCCACAAAGTTAGAAATATCCCCTGCATCATTAAAATAAAAACCGTCGCTGCCAAGCACACTCTTATTAAACTCGTTGTTGTGCGCAACAATTAACGAGCTACACCCCATAGCCTCCAAAAGAGAGGGATTTGTTCCTCCTACTGAATGCCCGTGAAAATAAATATGGCAGTAATATCTAAGGTTGTTAATGACTTTTGTATCATAAATGGGTCCCGTAAAAATTATTCGCAAATCGTTTTTATATTTGTCCACTAAATAGGTTCCGAATATATTTTTCGTATTTCCAACCACAAAAAAAGGCATTTCCTGTTTTGAGAGATGCACGCCCTCTAAAATTGTTTCAATATTATTCTCGGGCTCCATGCGCGCTATAAGCATATTGTAGCCATAAGGTTTTACTTTAAAAGCAGACAAAAAAGTTTCATCCGGGTTATCGAATAATTCGGCCCCATAGGCTATAAAATCGGAGGCGACTTGGTACTTATCATGCAAGTAGGATTGAATGGCCAGTGAATCCGCGATCAGTCCATTACTTCGTTTAACAGCCAGTTTTTCGGCATACATTAAGAATCTTTGTACATTATTGCTGTATTTGGTGCGCTTCCATTCCAAGCCATCCATGTTAGTGATTACCTTTGCGTTTTTCGGGAAGAGCCACATCCATACGGAACTGCTGGTATAGCCCAGGTTTAGAATCACATCAAACCCTCGCTTTCTGCTATCTCTTATACAACTAAAATCATAAATGAACTGCCCAACAGTGCCGATTTTTTTTTCAGGATCTGGTTGGTGAATAATGTTTATACCCTTCCAGGTTGCCTCTTTATAAATGTGTTTATCTGAACTGTAAACGTAAACCTCATGCCCTTTCTCTTTCAAACCTAGTGAGAGATATTCTGCCAATTGCTCGAAACCGCCGTAATTGTTGGGAATACCTCTGGTTCCTATAATAGCAATTTTCATATTTTTAATTTGGCAGTCTAATTGGTAAAATCTGGCTGACCCATGAGTATGTTACTCAATCGTTTTTCAAAAATCTTGTCTGTAAAATTATTCATAAAATAATTAAATCCCTTACCACTCATCTCTTTTCTTACGTCAGGATTTTCAATAAGGTATTCAATAGCTTTTACCAGAGCTTCTGGTGTTATCTCTTCAATAATTAAGCCTCGCCCATCGCCAAGTACATCGGGTATTCCTCCGATATTTGTTGAGATACAGGGAACGCCAAACTGCATGGCTTCGAGCAAAACCAGCCCAAATGTATCATAATTACTTGGTAAAAGAAATATTCCGGCGTTTCTGTATTCTTCGTGCTTTTCTTCGCCAAATCTTGCACCTACTAACGACACGCGGTGCGCCAGGCCTTTCGAAGCAGTAAGCAATTCCAACTCTTTGTAACTTACGTCTCTTTCAGCTCCGACAATACGGAATTGAAAGCGGATGCCTTTTTTGCAAAGTAGTTCCAGCGCGTCCATTAACACCAGGATTCCCTTTCCAATGATTAGGTTCGACAGAAAAAGCAAGGTTACTGGATCTGAATTATTCTTGTACTTATTTTCAAAATTCACCTGTGGTATTCCGTTAGCAAGAATATAAGCCTTGCCTTTGTAAATAACCTCAATATCCGCTGTAAGAAGTTTGGACAGGCAGATAACCTCTACATTTTTAAAAACAAATTTGTAATACCGCTTCCATGCAGCAGATCTCTCAGACCCTTGTTTAAAACCATAAGTATGCAAATGCAAAAGAGGTTTTAGTCCGAGTAACCTCGTAAGAAGAACAACGATAGAATCTTTTATGAAGGCAGGGCCATAGGGAAACACGGTGATGTACACATAATCATAACGTTTGGAAAACATTTTAGCGAGTGCCTTAAATACGATCTTCAAAGTCAAAAAGTATTTGTTAAACCTATTCTTTTGCAGATCGTCAATGTTTTTAGCGGTAGCCAGGTTAATATAATCGCATTCAAAAGATTCGTTAATCAGAACGCTTTGTTTAATAAGTTGATTCATTACAGAAGCCCCATGAACCGGAGGCGGAAGCTGCATGATAAAAAGTATTTTCTTTTTGTTCACTGTTTTTTGGGTCTCCTGGCCGGTTTCCATTCGGCATTTTTGATAAGCAGCCAATGTTTTTTCGGCTGCGCGTTGCCAGTTGTATTCTGTATAGATCTTACGGCGGAATTCATCATTAGGTTGGGTGCGGGAAGCAAAATAAACAGCGTTATAAATACCTTTTATGTCATCAGGGTCGCTATAAAAAGCATTGTTTCCAAAATACTCCCGGGTATCACCTCTGTCGCTTATCACGATATTGCAACCCATGGCCACAGCCTCAAGGGAGCTTAACCCGGTTGTTTCGAACCAACTGGCCATAGCGTGAACGCTTGCCTTTTGGTAATAGGCGATCAATTCTTCCTGGGGCATTTCTTCAATGAAAGAAATGTTGGAAGTTGCTTCTGCTTTGCAGGCATCGTAATACGCCTGATGATTGGGAGCTGGCCTTCCTATAAGCTTAAGTTCAAATTCAGTATTTTTGAGCGCTTTTACAAGGTTCAGCTGATTCTTAATTCCATCAATTCTTGCCACACAAATAACCAGGTTCTTCTGTTTTTGCGAAAGATCTGCTGTAGTTTTAAATGTTTTTACGTCAATGGCATTTGGTATAACGGCATAAGGTTTACTTACGCCATAATCCTTTAATAATCTCTGATATTCGCTTTCTGAATTTGGTAGTAAAAAATCGCTGAGATTCAGTAGTTCCTTCAGGCTGCGTTTATGCCCCCTTAAAAGATAACTCAGATTAATACTCTTTTCTCCGTTTTTTATTCTGCGCATGAGTGCTTTTAAAAACTCCGTCCGGTTATTTCCCAGCACTTTAAATACGAGGCTTTTGAGCCCACCCCTGGCTTTCACATCATACTCCGAATAATCGACATAGATGGTGGAGAGTACTTTTATTTTTTTAAACTTTCGAAAATGTTCTATCAAATCGGCGGGACGGATCACGTTAAATCCATGCAGAACATCGTAAGCATCGTAATCAATTTTTTGGGAGCTCGTATAAATATCCACTTCCACACCCAAGCCGCGCAAGTACTTTGCTGTTTTGACGATCTGCACCGTGTCGCCGCCTTTACCGGTAAATAGTGTATTTCTGGATATAAATGCGACTTTCATTTTTGCACAGAAGCTTGTCAAACAAAGTTACTTTTTCGTGTTGTTATAAATGGATTTTATGGTATGTTCAGGTAGAAAAGAAAATAAGATTAGTAAATAACTTAATAGTACGGCAGGTTCAGACTTAATGGCTTTTAGCAAATGTCTGCGGGCCTTGCCGGGTTTGTAATTATCCCACAGGAATTTTTTACCCAGCATACGGTTGTAAGAACCTTCTTTTCTCTTTTTACTTAGTCCTCTTACACTTTTTAGAATTTCTTTTCCTTCCTCCTCAGTAATTTCGCCGGTTTCAAGCGCTTTCTTTTTTAACCTTAAAAAAACAGGGTCATGATCTTTTTCGTCTATGGTTACCGAAGAAGAATTAAACCTGACCTTCATAAGTGGTAGCCTTATGTTACATACTTTTCCTTTCTTGATGAGCTTTTTCCATAAAAAATAATCCTCAAACGTATGCGCCCTAACTTCGTAACTACCCAATTCCATTACGATTCTTTTTGGATACATGACCGAGCTGTGAATAAAGGAACAATGTTCGGCGATTGTTTTATTTATTTCTTCATTTGTGTGGCCCACATTTTCGTATAGGTAAATATGCTCTCCATCCTGTGACATGTAATCGGCGTCTGATCCAACTAATACGTAGTCTGGATGTGCAACCAGAAAAGAATACTGAATTTTAAGTCTATCGGGGTAACACACGTCATCCGCATCGAAGCGTGCAATGTATTTTCCACTGGCCATTTTTAGTCCTTTATTCAGCGCAGCCGACACTCCACCATTTTCCTGATTGGCCAGCCGTATTCTTTTGTCGGAATAAGACGCAACAATCTTCGCAGTATCATCGGTAGAGCCGTCGTTTACAACAATGAGCTCAAAGTCGGTAAAAGTTTGACTCAAAATGCTTTCTATCGCTTCGCCAATGTATGCTGCTCCATTGTACACCGGCATGAGCACGGTGATCAAACTTTCGTTTTCCATCATTCAGGTTTCGCCTCCCTGCTAGCTTGTAAATCTAAAAAGATCATTGTTTCAAAAACAATAAGAATAGACAAATTCTCGAACCAATAATCGGTTCCCAAAAAAATGATCAAGAGCGGAAAAAGTATTTTTCCATAAGACAAAAGTTTGTAGCGCTTAATAAAAAACCACATATAACAAAAAAGAAATAACACTGCCCCTAGCAGTCCGTATTCGCCAAAGAGCTGATTGACGCAGGAATTCGGATAATTTGTAACAGAATGCTCGGAAGGCGGTTGGATTCGGTAAAACAACCAAAGCTTAAAATGAGATGCTTTGAACTTATCGGAATAATAAACGTACTTCTTGGGCCAAGAGCCATCCACACGAAGACCCACTGCACGAAACGCCATTTTCGAAGAAAAATTACCCGGACCTTCTCCAAAAAGAAATGACTTGACACTCCCGGTCATGTTAGAATAAGTTTGCGAAAGCGACACTAGTTTCCCTGAATTTTTCTTGCCCGGTCGCATGTATGGAATATCCTGTGCCTCCAACGAATCGCCATATAAACGTTTGGACAGACCCATTATTTTATCATGCAGTGTTTTCTCCTGTTTATCAAAAACCGAATCTGTTATCCGGATCGGTTCCCGGTAATCGTTTAGTTTCCTTTGCATTTCATGGAAACTCGCCCCTTGGGTAAAAACACCCTCAGTAAGACGGCCAGAGTCTGCTTTGAAATGTTTTCTTGCTGCATAAACAAACAACAAAGAATCGGTATTTAAAGGCCATTTTGTGAATGCGGGGGCTACAACTAAAGTACCTTCCGTTTTTACACTTTTTTCATATGACCCCTTGAAATAATCGAGGTTGGATGGTGAAATCTTAACCATAAAAACAATAAGTACACTAACGTATGCCAGAACGATACTTTTATGCAGCCTATTCTTATCAGTAACTGCAACAATTCCAAGAAAGATAACGACAATTATATTGCCCAGGTTACTGGTTGTGGTTAACACTGCTATCAGGCAGGCGAAAGAATGCCAATATTTTTCCCGGTTCAAAAAATAAAACAAACCAAAAGCATTAACGATCATATTGGCTGTACAAATATCTGCCATCACACCGCGTATATTGTCGCCAGTGGATACGAAATATTTGTAACTCAACCCCTCAAACATATAAGGATTAATTGATCTGGTTTCGACCATGATAAGCAACAGATTGTAAAAACTAACAATGATATTGAGTACTAGAAATACTTCAAGTGCCCGCCTTACCTTATCTACGCCACTTTTTTCAATTGCCAGCTTTATCTGATGAAGCATGAGAAAAGACATTCCCCACAAGCAGGTGCATGTGCCAAACAACAAAAGGTAATTAGATTTAAAATTAAGATTCAGGAATAGTTCAAGAAGGCAAACACAGATCATTAGCAAGTAAAAAAGTGGGATCCGATTCTCCCTTTTTAAACTGACTCCAAATTTAAAATCGAAGCGTACAGCATAGATAAGGATCAATCCGGCAAGTTTGACAGGCAGCTTTACATTTAAAAAGAGAATCAGGGTAATTAAAAAGAGAATGTCGGTGGAGTAATAAATTTGTTTTATAGTCTGAAGTTTTTTTTCTAAAAATATCCTCATTTTATTGTAACAAATTATAGGTGCTGCCGAAACTTTTTAATATTACGGGTTAATTATCTTCTTAACCTGAAAAAAATTAACCTGCCTTGTAACCAAAGCTAAAATAAAAAGTAAGCTAAGTGCTATAAGGGATTCAAATATAACATTATTTGTAATAAGTTTCGCGCTCAAAACCGCTATAATCGCATTGAAGAAGGCTAGCAAACAATTTTTAACAGGCAGTTTCAGATGATTTTGTTTTATGAATTTAGCATAAAAAAAAGTTTGTATAAGCGTTGTTACGAGAAAGGCTGCGGAAGCACCCCTACTTCCGTAATGAGGAATTAGCAACAGATCGAGCACTAAATTAATGGCCGCAGCCGAAAAGATGATGAACATAATTGTTTTCAACTGGCCCTGAGCAAAACCCATACTCCATAAAAAATTAATAATACAATGAAGAGGCACGCAAGCCGCAAGTATGAGGTAGTTTATCTCATTTACCGCACCGTATTTATTGTTCGTAAAATAATCGATCAGCGGCGACCACCAGCAGATCAATAGAACCGGGATGAGCATCACGGCGAAAAGCTCCAGCCTGAAAAAAGCATCGATTTCTTTAGTGTTCCTCTCGTCAATAAGCTCTGGGGCAATAAAGAGCTTCGAAAAGCGCGTTAACAGTATAGGTCCGATAATGATAAAAGGCAGTTTCGACGATTCGTACATCCTGTATGCAAAACTATACTCCGCAGTGACGCTTGCGGTAGTCATAATTCCAAGAATGATCCAGTCTATGCGCGCTAATACCGAATCAAAAAACACTACACCCAATTGGGGCAGCGACTCAATAATAAAATATTTGTATTCAGTGATTTTTAAAAGTGGCTTTACCCGAATATCGAGATTCCTGTTTACGAAATAGTAGCCCAATACAAATTCAAGTACTGCGGTAATCATGTATGAATAAATTACGTTGGAAATGGTAAAATATCCGTACCAAAATAATACAAAAATCGCCAGAAACTTAAATACATTGGTAATGAGTGCAAGGATAGCAAGATCTTTGTACTGTTCAACACCGGTGAGCGCCAACTTAAACGAGTTCGCGATGTTTAAAAGACATAAGTTGATGAAGATCAAAAAGAATAGTGGGTGGTTCGCACTGAAATGAGGAAAAGTAGCATTAAAACCCAAGAGCAAACTGCACATAACAAAAGCCACAACAATGGTATGAAAAAAGTGTATGCCACTAAGCTCTAGTTTGTCGTGTCCCGAAGCGAGTCGCTTCACATACACAATATCAAGTCCAAGTGAAGCTAGAGCAATAACAGCAGTTCCCATCGCCATCGACCAGTTAAACTCTCCAAAATCGCTTTTAGAAAGATAGCGGGAAGTAAAATAGAAGATGACTAAACCGAAGCCCTGGATAATAGCCATCTGCAAAGTATTGGCAGAAAGATCCTTAACTAGTTTTTTCTTTCCCTGTGGTTTATCCATTCTTAAAAAATCGTTCGGCATTTGTGAAGTACGAAATTCACACCTGCTTCTAAAATGCTTTTATAGCCTCTCATCTTTCAATTTCAAAACTTTTCAAACCTATCCGTTTAAATTCGTACTTTAAACTAGGCAAAAGAAACAAAAAACAAATATACCATATAATACGAATTTAGGTTTGCGAAAACACACACTGCGTTATAGAGTTTTACACCAATAAACGGTGAGTAAACTGAACACAAGTAGTTAGCAGTATTCTTTTTAATTTTATTAATTTGGCCCCGGAAATGTTTCCATCTTATGAAAGGTAGATTTATTGTCATAGTGCTTGGCTTGGTTGTTATAATAGCGATTGTAATAAACCTTTCGAGCTTTAATAAATACCAAGATTGGGGAGACGATTTTGCAGGATACATCCTACAAGCTAAAACAATTTCCTCCGGCGCATACGCCAAACTTGAGGCTGACATAAAAAGGAACGACTTCATTTTAAATTATCCATGGGGTTTTCCTGCCATCATTTCCCCAGTAATTTCTTTGTTCGATTCCAACATCATTCTTCTTAAACAATATATTTACATTTTTTTTATTCTCAGTTTGGCTTTTACCTTTTTACTCTTTAAAAAAGAAAAAGAACTGGCTTTTATTACAACGGCCCTTCTTGCTTCCAGTCCGTATTTCTGGGAGTTTAAAAATTATCTTCTTGCCGATTTCCCTAATCTTTGTTTTGTTCTGCTAGCACTGTTGATCGCAAAAAACACGCTGTCTGGTAAAAACATTCTCAATGAGTCTTTTTCATGGTTTCTTGCCGGGCTTGTTATTTTCGTCAGCTATATGATCCGCAATCAGTCTATTGTTCTATTACCTACATTACTTGTAACGCAATTGATTCTCCATAAAAAATCCTTCTTCCAATTAAAACGTTTCGCCGTCTTTCTCATTCCGGTTCTTACTTTTTTAGTCCTCCTAGGCGCTGCCAATTTAGTGACCTCTGTCAAATCCGTTACCTATCTGAACCAGTATGCACACCTGGATTTGAAAAAAACCATTTCCGAAAACAGTTTTTATTACATAAATGTGTGGCAGGAATTATTTGCAACTACCGAAATCATTAATAACTGCGTTGGCGTATTTACAGGATTTCTTCTAACTTTAATGATCATCGGCCTTACAACGAGCTTCAAAGAAAACACCCTTTTAATTGTCTTTTTTTTCTTAAGCGTTTCGCTCGTACTTGTATCTCCCTTTTACCAAGGCATTCGCTACCTCATTCCACTTGTACCACTTTTATTTTATTTTTTCATAAAAGGCCTGCGCGGAGTTATTTTCCAGACAGAAGTTTCGTATAAATTTAAGAACGGCGTGTATTTTGTTGTTGTGGCTGCTTTCCTTCTACTTTCCTTAAAAACTATTTTCGATTATACACGGTCCGAAGCTAGTTCAAAGGTAGAATTGGAAGGTCCTTATAAAAAAACCAGCGTCGAAATGTTTGCGTTCATAAGGAATGCAACGCTGAGCAGTGATCTTGTGGGCTTCTGGAAACCCAGAGCCATGCTTCTTTATACCGAAAGAAATGGAGTCATCCTGAAGTCGCTTGATGACTGCATCCGCAGAAAGATCGATTATTTTGTTTACCAGCAAAAAGCTTTTGACCAGATTAGCGAAGACGAAATTAAATCGCATTCGGAAAATTTTCAGGAAGTTTTCAGAAATTCCGATTTTGTGATCTATAAGTTTATCGAAGAAGGGGCCTAATTCGCTGCACACAGCGGCCAGATTTAGTTAACTTCCGATTGTTCTAAATTTAAGCTCTTTTGGGACTTTTTTATTTAATAATAAATTTATATTTAACATTTTAAAAGTACTTTTGTTAGCGGATTTATTGCTCACTTACCTAATATTTTTTGACTCAAAACAGCGCCATATTTGACAAAGATGCTTTCTCACTTGAGCACAACGAACAGCTTGCTGGAGCGGTCGAAAACAGGCGCAGAAGTTTCCTTGTTTTAAAGAGGTCGGTTGATGTCATTGTATCTCTCCTCATTGTGGTTGTGATTCTGAGCTGGCTTATGCCCGTATTGGCGCTTCTGATCAAATTGGATTCTCGCGGCCCCATTTTTTTCAAACAAAAGCGCACAGGTTACAAAGGAAAAACTTTCAATTGTTTTAAGCTCCGTACCATGCAGGTTAACAAGTCTGCAAACGATCTCCAGGCAGCCATTAACGACCCACGTATTACGCGCATGGGAAAATTCCTCAGGGCATCCAATCTCGATGAATTGCCTCAGTTTATTAACGTGCTTATCGGCGATATGTCTATTGTAGGGCCCCGACCTCACATGTTGAAGGACTCAGAATACTTTGCACAGATATTTCCCGGGTATTATAACCGCTATCTTGTAGAGCCTGGAATTACAGGCCTCGCGCAAATCAATGGTTTTAGGGGTCCTACTCCAAATATCCGATCCATTTACAAGCGCCTTCAATGGGATCTGTATTACGTAGAACACGCTACCACGGGAATGGACATCCGTATCATCCTGCTTACCGCCATTGAAACTGTGCGCGAAGCACTTAAGATCAAGATCACTAAAAAAATGCCTTTCAGCAGAAACCAGAATTAAGAGGCAGGCTTATCACAGTTTTAATTTTTTAAGTTCTTATACTTTCCTTTTAAATGCATTAAACGTAAATTTGACCGTGCACACGATCGAACCTTTCTTTAACTGGCAACACCTGTATATTTCGGCAGAAGACCCCGAATCGCCTTTCTATGGGCGGGAATACAGTGAATTTGAATTTACAAATACCATCTATAATTTTTACATTCATCCGCAATGGGACGATATAGGCAGTGAAACGCTTTACATAAAAATACTTTTTGCCGACTATGAAGAAAAATACGCGATCATTGAGTTGATTGGAGAATGGAACGACGCCATCACCAACGACATTATGTTACTGAAGCGTGATATCATTGACGAGCTTAATTTCCATGGCATTCATAAATACATTTTGGTGGGCGAAAATATCCTGAACTTCCACCAAAGCGACGACAGTTATTATGAAGAGTGGTTTGACGATAACGGTAACGACGGGTGGATTGTCCTTCTTAACTTCCGCGATCATGTGCTCAAAGAGTTTAAACAGGCAGGTCTCGATTATTATTTTATTTCCGGCGGAGAGCTGGACGACTTTGACTGGCGAAAGTTTTCGCCGGGGCAGGTATTTGGAAACGTGAGTAAAATCATTACTAAACGTTTGAGATAACATAAAACGTTTACAAATTAAAACATGGAATTTATACAGGAGGAGCTTTTAGAGTATTGCGAAAATTTCACAGAGAACGAGAGTGATCTTTTAAAACAACTGAATCGTGAAACGCATCTCAAGATTGGAAGTCCACGCATGTTGAGCGGCCATTTGCAGGGTCGTCTTTTGAGCTTTTTCTCTAAGATGGTGCAACCTTCCTTCATTCTTGAAATTGGCACTTACACCGGGTATTCTGCTTTATGTCTTGCCGAAGGATTAAAAGAAGGTGGGAAATTAATAACCATTGATCCCAACGAAGAAACAAATCATTTTGCCAAACAATTTTTTGAAAAATCAGCGTTTCAAACTAAGATAGAACTTATTGAAGAAGATGCACGAAGAGCGATTCCTAAACTTCAGCAAAATTTTGACCTTGTGTTTGTGGATGCAGATAAAAAAAATTACAGCACCTATTTCGATCTGGTGATTGATAAAGTAACCAGCGGAGGTTTAATTATTGCCGATAATGTTTTGTGGAGCGGAAAAGTACTCGACCAGAAAAAGGACGATGACACACAAATTATTCATGACTTTAATCAAAAAGTGAAGACTGATGTAAGGGTTTCCACCATGTTGCTACCGGTAAGAGATGGATTGATGGTGATGCGGAAAAATTAAATTCTTCGTTCTACAAAACACATAAGAGATATAAGGTCATGTAAGAAATTTTCCCTTATAAGTTATTATATCCCTTATGTGATTAATTCTTTTTTAGGGAGAAACCCTATTTCACCCCTAATTCCTTCTTCAAAAAAGGCGCCGTATAACTCCGCTTATCCTTTGCAAGTTCTTCGGGAGTTCCTACAAATAAGATCTCTCCACCACCCTTCCCACCTTCGGGACCCAGATCAATAATGTGATCGGCTACTTTTATAATATCAAGATTATGCTCAATAACAAGAACGGTATTCCCATTTTCCACGAGTCGATTTAGTACTCCTAATAAAATGCGTATATCTTCAAAATGCAAACCTGTTGTAGGTTCATCTAAAATATAAAATGTATTCCCCGTATCGCGTTTGCTTAATTCTGTAGAAAGTTTAACACGTTGTGCTTCTCCTCCGCTTAATGTGGTAGCTTGTTGTCCGAGTGTTATGTATCCCAGACCAACATCCTGCAAGGTCTTAATTTGCCGATAAATATTCGGAATATTCTCGAAAAACTCACAAGCCTGATCAATTGTCATGTTTAATACATCACTCACCGACTTGCCTTTAAATCTCACTTCGAGTGTTTCACGGTTGTAACGTTTTCCGTTGCACACATCACAATTCACATACACATCTGGTAAAAAATTCATTTCAATCGTCTTTACCCCTGCTCCTCCGCAGGTCTCGCAGCGACCACCTTTTACATTAAAAGAAAAACGTCCTGGTTTGTAACCCCTTATTTTAGCTTCCGGAATTTCTGAAAACAAATTACGGATATCTGAAAACACATTCGTGTAAGTTGCAGGGTTACTGCGGGGAGTGCGGCCTATAGGCGATTGATTAATTTCTATAACCTTATCCACATTGTCCAGACCAACAATCGATTTATATGGCAAAGGTTTTTTCTCGGAGTTATAAAAATGTTCTGCGAGTAAGGGATAAAGTGTCTCGTTAATCAGGCTGCTCTTCCCGCTTCCACTCACGCCGGTTACACAAATAAACTTTCCCAAAGGAAAATCCACACTTACATTTTTAAGATTATGTCCCGTGCATCCTTTTAAAGTTATCTTTTTTCCATTTCCTTTTCGTCGGGTTTTTGGAACTTCAATGCTCATTTTACCGGTCATGTAATTAGCGGTCATTGTATCAAACTTTAGCATCTCTTTGGGAGTGGACGCCGCTACAATTCTTCCGCCATGAACACCCGCGCCAGGACCAATATCAATAACGTAATCACTTTCCATCATCATGTCCTTATCATGTTCTACAACAAGTACACTATTACCTACATCGCGAAGATTTTTTAAGGCTGCAATGAGCCTCACATTATCCCGCTGATGCAAACCTATACTAGGCTCATCAAGAATATAAAGAACTCCTACCAGTTGAGAACCGATTTGCGTCGCCAGTCTTATACGCTGTGCTTCTCCCCCACTTAGTGATTTGGAAGAACGGTTCAAGGTTACGTAATCGAGCCCAACTTCGACAAGGAATTGAATCCTTGCACGAATTTCCTTTAAAACTTCAATAGCAATCGTATTCTGATTCTTACTTAATTTTTTTTCAATATCCTTAAACCAAGTTTGGAGAACAGAAATATCCATCTCCGCCACCTCCGAAATATTTTTGTCAGCGATTTTAAAATACAGAGCTTCTTTTTTTAGACGTGCTCCTTTGCAGGTTGAACATTCTTTTTTATCTGTAAAACCCTGCGCCCATTTTAGCATAGCAGGACTAGGATCATCTTCAGATTGTCTAGTAATAAAAGTAGCGATCCCTTCAAAGTTCGTATTATAACTTCCTGCTTCCGTTGTCACCAAAAAAAGCTCGTCGCTTCCATATAACAATACATTCACAGCTTCTTCACTGATATCTTCAAAAGGCGTATCCAACATGAAGCCATAGGTATGACCAATCGCTTCCACCTGCTTAAAGATCCAACTGCCGCCGCCATATGCCTTCTGCGCCCCTATGGGGGCGATGGCTCCCTTACCGATCGAAATTTTCGGATTCGCTACAATCTTATTGATATCTATCTCTGAAATTTCACCTAGCCCATTACATTGCGGGCAGGCACCGTACGGAGAGTTGAAGGAAAATAAATTCGGTGCGGGTTCATCGTAACTAATTCCACTTGTGGGACACATTAAAAATCGGCTGAAGAATCTTATTTTACCAAAACCGTAGGCCTGTGTTTTTTTCTTTGTTTTCGGAGCCTCTTCCACATGATCAATAACCATGATGGTTCCTTTACCATGTTTCATTGCTGTTTGCAGCGATTGATACAAACGCGATCTTATTTCCGGAGTAATTTCCAGGCGATCGATCACCATCTCAATATCATGAATCTTATAGCGATCAACCTGCATTTTCGGAACAATATCCAGGATCTCTCCATCCACTCTTACTTTATTGAATCCGCGTTTACGTACATCCTCAAAAAGCTCACGGTAGTGGCCTTTTCGCCCTTTTACAACCGGCGCAAGTAAATTTATTTTCTTCGATTTGTAATCTTCAATGATGAGATCAACGATCTGGTCGTCGCTGTAGCGCACCATTTTTTCTCCAGTGTTATAAGAATATGCTTCGCCAGCGCGCGCATACAATAGGCGCATAAAGTCATAAATCTCAGTAATAGTACCGACTGTAGAGCGGGGATTTTTATTCACCGTTTTTTGTTCAATGGAAATAACGGGACTTAAGCCAGAGATTTTGTCTACATCCGGGCGTTCCATGTTGCCAAGAAAATGACGTGCATAGGAAGAAAAACTCTCAATGTAACGTCTTTGTCCTTCCGCATAAATGGTATCAAAGGCCAGGGATGATTTGCCACTTCCGCTAAGACCTGTAATCACAACCAATTTGTTGCGGGGAATGGTAATGGATATGTCTTTTAGATTGTGTGATCGTGCACCAATCACTTCAATATTTTCGTCTTCTATAAATTCGGCTGCCATAACTTTTTCTCCAGAATTTCGCTTTAAAGAGGTCTTTTAAAGCAAACCTTTAAAGTTAATCCTGCAAAAAGTATTTAACAACAAAATTTACAATCATTAACTAAATAGTGTCTGTCCGAAAACTAGGTGTTTGGATGGAAAAATTCAGTTTCGAGGCGTGTAAAAAAAAATGATTGTGAGGTTTACTGGGGTAAATGAGCGATTAGTTTTTTTTGACACAACGACGAAAATGGAGTTTTCGGCCAAACACTAAATACGGAATCTCGGGGCTAACTGCAACACTGCTAAAAACCTTAACAGAGGTGGTCGCAAATTGCGACCACCTCTGAAACCCTTAAATAGTGTCTGTCCGAAAACTAGGTGTTTGGATGGAAAAATTCAGTTTCGAGGCGTGTAAAAAAAAATGATTGTGAGGTTTACTGGGGTAAATGAGCGATTATTTTTTTTTACACAACGACGAAAATGGAGTTTTCGGCCAAACACTAAATAATATGGCAAAGAAGCAAGTACTGATAAAAATACCAGACCAGATCATTATTAATAAGATCATTGTGATGAGAAATAAAAAGGTAATGAAAGACAGAGACCATGCCGAACTCTATGGCGTAACAACCAAAAGGTTAAACGAACAGGTGAAAAGAAACATCAAACGTTTCCCCGATGATTTTATGTTTCAGGTAACTCAGGAAGAAAAAGAGCAGATCATTTTGCATTTTGAGCATTTGCAGAGCCTGAAATTTTCGGCAGTACTGCCATTTGTTTTTACGGAACATGGCGCAGTAATGCTGGCGAGTGTTCTCAGTAGCGACAAAGCCATTGCAGTAAATATTCAGATAGTGAAAGTGTTTACCCAAATCAGGAAAATGTTAAGCGATAATACTGAACTAAGATTAGAAATAGAAAAAAGAAAAAAGAAAGTCGATAACCAGAACAAAACATTGAAGTAGTTTTTCAATATTTTGACGAATTTCTCAGTCGAAAAGAAACCGAAAAACCGCGAAAAAAGATCGGTTACAAAACTCCAAAAAAGAAATAATTGTTCTGTGTTCCTCCTCACAGTATTTCACCTGCTACGACGTCGAAAATCAAAATATAAATACATGACAATCAAACATTTAATAACAAAAATCTTCAAAAACTATGCCTCTCCTCACATTTCCTAAATCGATTTAAATTTATTCTTACATTTACTTTCTAAACACTCAAATCGATGCAAACTAATTATTCAAAATTTTTTAACCTAAAAAAAGTAGTTCTTCTTGTTGTGGTGGCTGAACTATTTAATTTTTCTGCAATGGCAAATCCTGGCGACACAACCTGGGTTACAGTTTACAACCTCAGAAAAATAACACAATATGGCAACATGGATACTACAGCCGTATTCCCAACAGGTAAAAGATACCAAAAAATACGTCTTCACTACATTTTAGGAAGATACGGTTGCCCTCCCGGTTCACAGTACTGTGGCTCATGGGATTATACTACGCAAATTCACGCAAGACCCGTGGGCAAAGATTCTGTAGAGATTGCGAGGGTAATCACTCCTTATGCTACAGACTGGTTGGCGCAAAACAAAAAACATGATTATGTTGTGGATGTAACCGATTACGCTTCCGTTCTGGATGGCACAACGGCCATGCGTTTTGATTACGAAGGATACTCCTGGGGATTTACCATTACACTTAAAATCGAGTTTATTGAAGGCGTGCCACCTATGGATGCACTTTCTGTAAGAAACATTTACGATGGTTATTTCCAATACGGAAATAGTGCAAATTCGATTGAGAATTATTTAATCGCAAAATCATATACGAATACTACTACAACATCAAGAACTTTTGTAAAAAATACCGTAAGCGGACATGGATCAGATAACGCAGGCTGTGCAGAGTTTTGCAGTAAATATTACCAGTTAAAACTGAATGGCGGCTCAATTTCACAAAAACAATTGTGGAGAAACGACTGTGGCATTAACGAAGTGTATCCTCAAACAGGAACATGGATTTATGACCGTAGCAACTGGTGCCCAGGCGCTGTGGTTTGGCCGATCTATCATGATCTAACTTCCTTAACTTCCGCTAACTCGTCTTTTACGGTGGACGTAGATATGCAGCCCTATACCATTGGAGCAAATTGGGGGGGATACAACTTTGTAAGCCAGCTCATCAACTACAGTGCGCCAAATCATACACGTGACGTTTCTATTGAAGATATTATTTCTCCTACAAAAGACGCAAACTATTTCAGGGAAAATCCGCGTTGCAGCAATCCTGTTATTAAAATAAAAAACACAGGTACCGATTCTCTTAAATCTATTTCCTTTAACTATGGTCTTAAGGGTCAAACACCATTAGCACATACCTGGACTGGAGCGATTGGCTTTTTAGACACAGCTTATGTTGTTTTTCCAGCATCTACATCCATTCTGTCTGGCACTGCTAGTTCATTGTTTGAAGTATCAATAGTTTCAGTAAATGGTACAACAGGTGACCAAAATTCATTTAACAACACCTACAATTCACAAACCACGCCGGTATCCGTTTACCCAACTAACTTCGTTGTAAAGATGTACACCAATAACGATTTAAGTAATCTTGGATATAGTGAAACAAGCTGGCACCTAACCGATGAAACAGGAGCTATCGTTTATCAAAGAGACATGCTTACAAACGCAACCGTTTATGTAGACACACTGACAAATCTGACACCGGGCTGCTACAAAATGGAGATCAGGGATACAGGCTGCGATGGTATGAGCTGGTGGGCAAACACACCAGGTGGATCGGGAAGTTTACGTTTCGACAACGCTTATGTTGCCAACAACACCATCGCTCTTTTTCCGGGTGACATTGGATGCAATTACCAGCGTTATTTCCGTATCCTCTACCCAGCTCCGCCTGCAAACACTACCGGAATTAATGCTTATGTAACAAATCCTGATGTGATTGAAGTTTATCCGAACCCGGCAAGCAATACAGCTTACATTAAATTTGATCTGACAGCAAGCCAAATGATTACATACAAAATCATGGATGTAAGTGGAAAGATTGTTCTTCAAAAAACAACAAACAAATTAGCAGCTTCTTACGAAAATATAGATGTAAGCGAACTCAGCAATGGAGTTTATTTTATATCTGTTGAGTTACAGGACAGATCTGTGGTAACGAAAAAGCTTGTTATTCAGAAATAGTTTTATCATACAATTAAACGAAGCCTTCCTGTAAAACGGGAAGGCTTTTTTTGTAAGAATCAAATTTCAATTTAATGATTTCAGAAACAGAAATTTAATTGGTATTATCGCATTAGAATATGTTGTTTAGCTCACTTCTCTTTTTATACCTTTTTCTGCCGTTGACATTATTAGGTTATTACCTGTCGCCACACGGAATAAAAAATTATTGGCTTTTGTTGACCAGTCTCATTTTTTTTGCATGGGGAGGTGTGAGTCTTACAGCGCTTCTGCTCACCTCTATAACCCTGAATTATTTTTTTGGAATACTAATTCAAAAAAATATAGAGTCGCAAAAGAGTTACTGGTGGACATTTACAGGCGTAACAGTAAATGTTCTTCTTCTAGGCGTTTATAAATATGGCAATTTTATTATTCACAGCCTGAATGATCTATTCGAAATACTCTCCATTCCTCTTCTTCCACAAAGCAGGATCATTCTTCCTATTGGTATTTCCTTTTACACCTTTCACTCACTTTCTTATCTGGTGGATATTTACAGAAGAAAAACACTGGCGCAGAAAAACATTTTTGACCTTGCCCTATACATTAGTATGTTCTCGCAGCTTATTGCCGGTCCTATCATTCGGTACAGCGATGTTTGGGCGCAGTTAAAAGGGCGGAAGCATACAGTTGCGAAATTTTCTTCCGGCGTGGAACGTTTTCTTATTGGACTCGGAAAAAAAGTCCTGCTTGCTAACACATTTGCGAAAGTAGCTGACTCAACTTTTAATGGAAATATTCAAAACCTGGATGCCATGAATGCCTGGTTCGGAATTGCCTGTTACACTTTCCAACTTTATTGTGATTTTAGCGGCTACTCAGATATGGCCATTGGACTCGGTCGTATGTTTGGTTTTGAATTTAAAGAGAATTTTAATTTTCCTTTTATCAGTAAAAGTGTTACAGAATTCTGGCGTCGCTGGCACATCTCCCTTTCCAGCTGGTTTAACGACTATGTGTTTACCCCGCTTGTGATTGGAAAAAGAGACTGGAATAAAGGCGCGGTAGTTTATGCCTTACTGGTAACATTTTTTCTTTGCGGCCTTTGGCATGGCGCAGGATGGAACTTTGCGCTATATGGTCTTATGCATGGAATAGTTTTGGTGCTTGAGTTTCTTACAAAAAAAACAAGAAAAAAAATAAGCGGTTTTTTACCTGAATTTATAGTTAATGGTCTGGCTATTTTTCTCACGCTCTCCTTTGTGTCGTTCAGCTGGATCTTTTTCAGAGCAAATACTATTGAAGACGCACTCAACTATTGCAGTGCATTATTCCGGCCTCAATCCAATTCTGAACAACTTAGCATGTTTGTGCACTCGTTTGACCGGGAACTCTTGCTTACCTTTAGCATCGCCGCTTTGGGATCGTTCGGATTTTTCAACTGGATCTATACTAAATCAGAAACTCTTCTTAACTCAGATAAACGCTCGGCGGTTCTCTTTTCTTATGGCTATCACCTGGCCTCGTTTTGTGTTTACGGGGGCATTATTTTTTTATGCACGCTTTATCTGGTTGCAGGCACTTATAACCCCTTTATTTATTTCCGCTTTTAATGCCGCAGACTTCCTTCCGGACATATTCAATAATTCTTTTATTTTCGGCGGCTATTTCACTTCCGCTGATTAATGGATACATCCATGTACTTGACGATATCCCAAGCTTTGAGAACAGGGCCATGGCAAAACAACCAACATTAAATATTAAACGTCTAGATCCTTTTCCTGCCCGATATGACACATTTTACAACGATCATTTCGACCTGCGCAATACGCTGATTAAATACTACAATATTTATAATATCAGAGCCTACAGAAAATCACCGATACCATCCGTCATTATTGGTGCCAACGATTGGCTTTATCTGACAGGCGACGAAATGGATTCTTACATGGGCAAAAACAGGCTCACTGCAAAAGAACTTTTCTCTTACAAAGAGGAACTGGAGTACAGAAAAAGATATCTTGCGGAAAGGAATATTAAATTTTACTTTTTGGTAATTCCCTGCAAAGCCAGCATTTACAGCGAAAATATCGGCTACGAATACTTCCGACATTCAAAAGAAACCTGGGGCGAACAACTTAATAACTACCTTGCTCACAACTCCTCTATAAAACCTATTGGTGTTTTTGATTCGCTACGAGCCAACAAAAAACCGAATAACTTGTTTTATAAATTAGATAACCATTGGAATGACCTCGGCGCGTTTTATACGGCCAACGAGGTTTTCAGACGTATGCACCAGGATTTTCCAGCAATCGAACCCTTGCAGTTAAGTGACTTTACCATTAAACACTCCGTAAACCCTTCAGGCAACCTCGAAAAAATGCTGGGCAATCTTGGAATTTTTTCAGAGTCGTCCGTAGAACTCGTTCCGAAAAACGGGTTCAAGTCTGCGGAAGCGAATAAAACTGGGTATCCGCCCATTGAAGGCTTTGTTTATCCATGGGATTATGAGGTAGTAAGGGAAATAAAAGGATCTACAAAGCCAAAGCTGCTTATTATTGGTGACTCTTTTGGAAAGAATATTTTTCCCTTTCTCTCAGAGAATTTTTGTAAGACCGTAAAAATATTTGATTCCTGGCATTATGGAATAAATGAACCCATAGTAGAAAGTGAAAAACCTGATGCCGTTATACTGATGATTGACGAACCTGTGATCAGGAGCCTCTTAAAATATACGACTCGCAGAGCAGAAAAATAATTGAAATTTTAATCTTTCAGAAAATAAAATCCTAATTTTTCCGTTACTATCTGTTGTGCCATCATGGCGATTTTGATATATGTCAAATTGTGATTTTTTAGCCCTTTATACTTTCTGACCGTAATGGCATTTCACTAACTTTAATTTCTTGAAAAAATCGGGCTTCATATGTTCACTTTTGTTTCTTTTTCTGGGTAAATCTTTCGCGCAAAATTTTGCAATTGGTGGAAGTGTTAAAGATGCAGCCAATGGAGAAACACTTGTTGGAGCCACAATTTATATAAAAGAAAAAAACATCTCAGCGAACAGCAATTCTTATGGCTTCTTCTCTCTAAGTGCACCAAAAGGTACCTATACCGTGGTTTTTACTTACCTGGGTTATAAAACTATTACGCAGCAAATAACCCTTGATAACGATGTTACTTTAAATATATCGTTTACCCGCGAAGAAACTGAATTGCAAGAGGTAGAAATAAATACCAAAGCTACCAACGAAAATGTAAAAAGCACACAAATGGGCGTGGTGCAACTTGACATGGCCGAAATAAAAAAAATTCCTGCCTTTATGGGTGAAGTCGACATTCTAAAGACCATCCAACTTTTGCCGGGAATTAAAAATGCAGGAGACGGGAACACTGGATTTTACGTCCGTGGCGGTGGTCCCGATCAAAATCTCATTCTGCTTGATGAAGCAAATATTTACAACGCCTCACACTTGTTAGGTTTTTTCTCGGTCTTTAATGGTGATGCGATTAAAAATGTAAATCTCTATAAAGGAAATATGCCGGCACAATATGGCGGGCGACTTTCATCCGTTCTGGATATCAGTATGAAAGAAGGAAACAACCAGGAATTCCAGGTGGATGGAGGTATTGGCGTTATAGCATCAAGACTTACAATTCAAGGTCCGGTCCTTAAAAACAAAGCTTCGTTTATAGTAAGCGGAAGAAGAACGTATGTTGATATTATTGGAAAGCCCTGGATAGATAAATCGGATTTTAAAGGTACTTCCTACTTTTTTTACGACCTGAACGCTAAATTCAATTATACTATCAACGATAAGAACCGCCTCTTTTTAAGTGGGTATTTTGGCCGCGATAAATTCGTGTACAACGATGTGGATGGTGATTTCAAGGCTTCCATTCCCTGGGGCAACGCAGCTGCCTGCCTGCGATGGAACCATGTGTTCAATACCAAACTCTTCTCAAATGCATCTCTCTCCTTCACTAATTACGATTTCAGCTTTGGGGCTGCACAACAAAGTTTCGAACTGATCATTAAGTCTGGCATAACAGACTACAATTTTAAGTACGACCTGAGTTATTATCCAAATTCCCGCCACAGCATAAAAACCGGCGTAAGCTACATTTTCCACACCTTTGTACCCACAAGTGTAAGCGCCCGACAAGGCTCTACCGTTTTTGACCTCGGAAAAAAAATAAAACTTTACTCACATGACGCGGCCGTGTATATAAGCGATGACTGGGAAATCACCCGGAAATTCAAAATGAATATTGGACTGCGATTTTCAAACTTTACCCAGATAGGCCCTTTTACACGCTACAAAAAAGATGTCTTCGGAGTGATCAACGATACGGCTAATTACCACACCAATCAGGTAGTTGCGAACTACAACGGACTCGAACCCAGATTATCTGCACGGTATTCGCTCACCAAAAAACTTTCGTTAAAAGCCTCTTATTCCCGTAATTTTCAATACATCCACCTTGCCTCTATTTCTTCGATCAGTTTGCCAACTGATGTCTGGATGCCCTCTACCGAAATTATCAAACCGCAGGAGTCCAATCAATATGCTTTAGGTATTTTCAAAAATTTGCGTGACAATATGTTTGAAACCAATATTGAAGTGTATTACAAAACTATGAGCAACCAGATTGAATACAAGGAAGGTTCTCAGCCCACTGATAATATTTACGACAATCCCGACAATGCCTTTACGTTCGGAAAAGGCTGGGCTTACGGCGCTGAGTTTTTCATCAAGAAAAATTATGGAAAATTCACCGGCTGGATTGGCTACACCTTGTCGTGGACCTGGAGACAATTCAAAGAAATTAATTACGGAGAGAGTTTTCTGGCAAAATATGACCGTCGCCACGATGCGTCGCTTGTAGTTACTTATGACGCAAACAAACGCTGGAATTTCGGGATGGTTTGGGTTTATGGATCTGGTAATAGGGGGACACTTCCTAACGGTTTCTTCCTTTACGAAGGAAGTTTAAGTAATGATTACGGTTTGAGAAATTCATACCAGTTCGTTCCTTATCACCGTCTTGATTTGAATGTTACTTATACGCCAGACAGAGCGAAAAAACTTGAGAAGCGAAAGCGTATACTCGTAGAACAATATAAAGCACAAGGAAAAGACACCACAAAGGTACGGGTTACTAAAAAGTGGGCTAAAAATTTCAGTAACAGTTTTACTTTGTCGGTTTTTAACGCATATAACCGTTACAATCCATATTTTATCTACCTCACAAGGGAAGGAGATTTCAGTAACGGAACTTTAAAAGTAGGCGCCAAACAAGTTTCCTTATTCCCAATTTTACCTAGTTTAACGTGGAACTTTAAATTCTGATGAAAAAAATTGTATGCTACATATTTATTTTTATCGCAGTAACCGCCTGCAGAAAGAATGTTACTCTTGAACTGCCGGAATACAAACAAAAAATTGTGATAGAAGGTTCAATCGAAACTGGTGGCACAGCAATTGTTTTTCTTTCCTACTCCGTTCCTTATTTTGGAGAATTTGACTACACGGCACCTGAAAAAGCTTTTGTAAAAGGAGCTATTGTTACTGTGAGCGACGGCAGCACAGTAGATACACTCGTTGAATTAGATCCATCGCTCGGCTTTCTATACGCTGGCTTTAAGCTTAAGGGCCAGCAAGGTCACACCTATACGATAAAGGTTCGTGTAAATGGCGAGGTTTTCGAAACAACCAGTTACATTCTTGCACCACAAAAACTTGATAGCTTATATTTTATACAAACTCGTGGAGACAGCCTTGGATTTATCGGGCAAACCTTCGAAGAACCAACGGGTAGTGGTGATTGTTACCGGTGGTTCGCTAAAAGACTTGGTCGTGACCAGTTTTATGCAGCACCATTCAATTCAGTTTTTGATGACAAATTTATTGACGGCAAATTTTTTGACTTTTCATACGACAGAGGAGCTCAGCCTAACCAATTTCAGCAAAATGAAAATGACCCCGAGCGTGGTTACTACAAAACCGGCGATACCATAGTTGTGAAATTTTGTAAAATAGGAAGGAAAGAATACGACTTCTGGTTTACTTACTATCAAAACAAATTGAGCAATGGCAATCCTTTTAGCTCTCCAGCCAACATAAAAAGTATGTTCGACAACAACCAAGAGTGCTTTGGCGCTTTTGTGGCCTATTCTCCAGCGTTTGACACCATTATTATTCCGAAAAAATAATTCTCCGCTGTAACATTTCACTTTGTCTAACGTCTTACTTAGTGTTTGGCCGAAAACTCCATTTTCGTCGTTGTGTCAAAAAAAATAATCGCTCATTTACCCCGGTAAACCTCACAATCATTTTTTTTAACACGCCTCGAAACTGAATTTTTCCATCCAAACACCTAGTTTTCGGACAGACACTACTTATAAATTATTTCGGTTGAAAAATAATAAATAGTAATCACCCACGTTCTTAACTAAATCAACCAATCTTATGAAAAATCAATTTGTAATCTGCATTGCAGTTTGTATACTATTTGCGTGCACTCCAATAATAAGTCAGGTGCCCGACTCAACACTTAAAGGAAAATACGAAAGAGAAACCATTTTGCTGGAAGGCAATAAAGATCGGTACAGTAAAAATAACGAGTTACAGAAAGTGGGAATATTCGGTGCCGGACTAGAAAAGGAATTTAGTGGAGCATCTCCTGAGTCGAAATTAAAAATCTTTCGCAAACAACGTAGACGGGGTACGCTCCTTTTAATTGCGGGAGGCACTGTATTTATTGGAGCCGCCGTTGTTGCGCCGATCATTACACTACCTATGTTTATCGGGGCTTTTGCTAGCGGTGTCGGCACATATTATGCTTGAGCATTTGATCTAAACAGATCGCGAAAACATCTTAATAAAGCGGTATGGTTAAGAAACAGAGATTTGTTGGTGAAGCAGTAGTTTTTTTTGGATGCAGATCGCGCCGACATTTTAGAAAATTTAAAAATATTTTTTTCAAAAAATCTACGTGCTCTGTGCGATCTGCATTTCTTTTTTTATACTCAATACTTTTCCAGTTTTTCACTGAAGCTGAGATCCTTCGTAGCCGCGTGGATCTTGATATTGATAAGCAATTCATTGCAGTTGTGTTTTAATGTCTCTGTTTGAATATTACGAATCAAACCATAAACTTCTTCAGTCTCCCCTTCTACAACGGTTTCGAAAGGACACACTTTATAATTTAACCCACTCTTTTGAATGAGAGCAATTGCTTTATCAATCACATCATATTTGTTTTCTTTTGCTCCTATCGGAAGCAATTGAATAGCTGCATTTATTTTCATCGTTCTTAAACTTTTAAGTGTGCCAGTCTCGAAGACATCGTATTTACAAGGTTTGTCAGCGGTTTTTCCGCCATCGCTTTAATAAAAGGGTTCAGATCTCCCAACAAATCAATTTTGCATTCACCTGGTTCATCTGAATCTCCGATAAACTGAACCTTTAAACTAAAATTAAATTTAGCAAGTCCGTCACTCGAAAATAATATGAATGCGTAGGGAACTTTTTCTCCCACTTTAATAGTCATAGGGGTTATTCCTTTGATATTAAAAGAGCATTCATTCTCAGAATATTTAAAGTCCTCTACTTTGTCCTCTGGCAAAATAGTTGAGAAATTTTTAAAATCAATTAAAAAATCATACAGACTTTTAAGGCTTGATACGGTTTTGTTCGTCTCGCTAACGAGGGTAAATTTGGCCACGGTTTATTTAGTTAAATGCTTAATTATTTTGACCCAGCAATGATTTCATACTTTACAAGGAAACTGGATCTGATCTTAATTTTTTTGAAAGAAATATCAGAGCCGCCTGAAGTGTCTTCAGATTCCCTTTGCGCAACATTCATGGAAGCCATTCTACCATATACAACGGGTGGTTGATCCTGTACCCAGTTATCCGTTTCTATAATTTGTAAAGGCCCACCTGCCTGCTGTCCGACAGCGGCAAGCAAATAATCTACTTTTTCTTTTGCTGCTTTTACAGCTTTAATGCGGTTTTCCTTTTGGAAATCGAGGATTTTTGAATGAGTATAGCGCGAAACATATGCGTCCTGAGCGTCCATTTTATCAAGGCGCTCATATACTTTTGCAAGCATGTCGGCATTGCTGATCTTTAAAACATAAGACTTCGCAATTAATACGTCTTTGTTAGATTTTCTTACTTTTCCATAATCCGCGTCTGCTCTGGTCAACGTAAGATTAGCAAGATCAATTCCGAGCTCTTTCAGATTTTTTTTTAAATCATCTTCCTGTTTTGCGATCGTCACTTTTTCTTTCCCGTCCATTCTCTCCATAAGTTTTATGGTAACATACAACTCATCGGGTGTAACTTCTGACTCACTGGTTCCTGTAATTTCAATAAAATGTTTGTTTGCCACGTTATCCGCAACTTGCGCCTGGGTAAAGCTCAAGGACCCAAGGCAAGTAATACCAATAAAAAATAATTTTTTCATAGACTTTAAAATAAAAGTGCATATTAAAAGTATGCATTAGAAATCGATATAGGCACTAATTTAAACTTATTTCACAATACTCTGGCCCCATTTTGCCGGGTTCGCGCGCCATTCTTTCAGACTCTTAATATCCTTTTCATCGACGTATTCTTTTTGAAGCGCCGCATTGATGAGTGTATTATAGTTTGTAAGTGTTTCGAGTCTGCATTTTGCTTTCTTAAAGTTCTGCAAAGCTTCCTCAAACCCATAAGTAAAGATGGCAACCATGCCCTTTACGTCACAGCCTCTCTCCCTCAAAGCCTCAACCGCTTTCAAACTGCTTCCCCCAGTGCTAATGAGGTCTTCGATCACAACCACTGACTGGCCTTTTTCAATTTCACCCTCAATCATATTGGTGAGCCCGTGCTTTTTAGCTTCACTTCTTATGTAAACAAAAGGAAGGCCCATTTCTTGTGCTACAAGAGCGCCGATGGCTATACCCCCAGTAGCAACACCCGCAATCACATCCGGTTTTGCGAAATGCTCATTGATAGTTTCTACAAAATGCTGGCGGATATACGTTCTTATTTTAGGATAAGATAATGTTTTGCGGTTATCACAATAAATGGGTGATTTTATTCCACTGGCCCAGGTAAAAGGCTTTTCTGGTTGAAGCTTTACAGCTTTTATTTGTAATAAAAATTCTGCAACTTTATACGCTGCATCGTCAAACGAAGTCATGGCGGCAAAATTAGAATTTAGTTTCTTTAAAAACCGAGTTATTTATGAACACACGCATTTATTTGAATGATAAATTTATTGAATTTAAAACTGAAGGGGGGCAATCTTCGCAAGACCAATCACTTAAATTGGATGAGAGCCCTGAGCCTGAAAAAAAGTTAAACGAAATTTTAGCAGATTTCCTCGATGAAACCAATAAAAAGCCGGTTTATATTTCAAATATTTCTTTTGAGACTGCACTCGCCTTTCTAAAAAAGTCTTTTTATTACATAGAAGCAGCGGGCGGTTTTATTGAGAAAAACAACGAATTTCTTTTTATCCGCAGACATGACCGATGGGATCTCCCCAAAGGAAAACTGGAAAAGGGAGAAACTGTTGAAGAGGCCGCTGTTAGAGAATGTGAAGAAGAGTGTGGTATAAAAAACCTACACATTATAAAACCGCTTACTTCTACCTTTCATGTTTACCCATACAAAAAAAGTTATGCCTTAAAACAATCTTATTGGTTTTATATGCAGACTGATTATTCTGAAAAACTTATTCCACAGCTGGAAGAAAGTATAACTGAAGTGAGATGGTGTTCTAAAAAAGAAATTCAAACGGGTATTCTTGCTGATACCTACTACACAATTACGGATGTTACAAAAGAAGCACTTGGCCTTTGAGAAAAGTTTTCAGCAAAGATTGATCTAAAAATAGCAGCTTTTAGTCGACTTTCCATCGGTTGTGTTAGTTAATTTGCCAACCTCCGTTTAAAAATTTACGTATATTTAGGTGCAAGTTGTTCTACCGCCCCCAACTTGTTTGGGGGAGGAAAGTCCGGGCAACACAGGGTAATCCGCCATTTGAAAGAATGGGTACAGAAGCAGGAATGCTTTTGTAACAGAAAGTGCCACAGAAAACCAGGTAGCCTCATTCCCCGATAGCTATTGGGAGAAAAGGTGATAGTGAAAATGTGAGGTAAGAGCTCACAGGCAGAGTTAGTGATAATTGTGCAGGGTAAACCTCGGATGTTGAAAGACCAAATAGGTTGCGGTAGTTAAGGCGACCCGTCTTATTCCTACGAAAGTAGGAAGCCGCAACGGGTAGGTCGCAAAGATAAATGGTAGATATATTGTTTAGCAATAAACAAAGAAACAGAACCCGGCTTACACACTTGCATTTAAAAAAGGGAATATTTATGACTAAACGCTTATTAGGTTTATGGTTTATACTGATCTGTTTTTTTGGTAAGTCGCAATGCCCGCAACTGTATAATTACCTTGGTAATCTCAGTTCTACACCACAGTTTATTAGCTGTACAGGTGGGTCTTACGCGCTCAGTGTAACATCCAACTCTGCCTGGGGGGCTTATACGGTAAGTTGGGGCGATGCTACTGCGAACGCGGTTGGAACATCGTACGCTGCGAACTCTAACACTATAAATCACACCTACGCAGCAGCCACAAGTACCTATCCACTTGTGCTTACCATTCCTGCTCTTAATTGCACGCTCACAAGTATAGTTGTGATGGAATTGCAATCGAACGCCGCTGTTCTAATCCCTGGCGGTTTTCCGACTTTTGGATGCGCACCTGTAACACTAACTTTTCAAAATGTAAGTACTGATGTAAGTGCCAATACAACATTTACGTTCATGTCAGGAGATAATGCTTCACCACCAGTAGTATTCACGTTTACAAACGCCAACCAACTTATTACGCATACTTACAACAAAGGCACTGTGCCTTTATGCGCTACAACGGCTTCTTTGTTTGCCAGAAATTATTGTAATGTAGGGCCCCCGTCACTTTCACAATTTGGTCCTATTAAAATTTATGATCTTGATAGGGCAATTATTGCTTCCGATCTGGTACATTGTTTTCCTGATAATACTTTTACATTTACGAATGTTAGCATAAGAAATTGCGTGCCTGAGGGAAATACTTTCCAAAGACAGGAACAGTGGAATTTCGGAGCATGGAATCCTTGGCCGCCTACTACACCTTTTCTACAAACTTATCCCGGTATTGGAACCTACTCTGTAAATTTGGCCGTGAGCAATTTGTGTGGAGTTGATGATACTGTTAGAGTTGTTAGTATCGTTGCGCCCCCCACAGCATCAATCACAGCTCCTTCGGGTATCTTGTGTCAAAACTCTGCCGTTACTTTTACCAATGGAAGTTTTGGAGGCGGCAATGCTTTCTCCTGGAATTTTGGAGATGGCAGTCCGCTTGCAACAGGAGGAGGGCCTAAAGTACATACGTATACAAATCCTGGAACGTACACTGTTACACTTCTTGCTTCCATAGCAGGTGCAAATAGTTCATGTCAAAGCACCACCCAAACTGTGGTCACCATACAGGCATCACCCCTCTCTGCCTTTTCGCTGAGTCCGGCCTCGGGATGCAATACTCTTGCTGTTTCGTTTACAAATACTTCCATCGGTGCAAGCACTTATACGTGGACTTTTGGAAATGGAAATAGCAGTAATCTTGTAAATCCACCTCCCGAAAATTATCTTTTAGCAGGAACATTTACACCAACACTCGTGGTAACAGCTACCACAACCTGTAAACACAGCAGCACACAAACACTTATTGTGAGGCCAAACCCTGCACCTGCTTTTTCAACGTTTGCGGCCTGTGTAGGGGCAGCAGTCACTTTTACAAACAACTCAACACCTGTAACAGGCGCTAATGCCATTATCACCAACACCTGGACTTTCGGCGATCTGTCTGGCATTTCGACTGCCACAGCGCCAATACACACATACACTTCTGCTGGAACCTACACTGTAAAACTCATTGTAGCGTCGGCATTTTGTCAAGACTCGCTTAAGCAAGCAATCACCATTAATATTAAGCCTACCGCAAATTTTGTGGCCACACCCACTGCCGGTTGTCCCTCCCTTCCAGTTACCTTCAGTAATACCACCAGCAATGCCACTATTTACCTTTGGAAATTTTTAACCGGCACATCTGCGATTTCTGGCGCTACGCATCCAACTTATACCTTTTCAAATGCCTCGCAGAATTTTGCGAATTACACGGTCACTTTAATATCCACCATTGGCTCCTGTGTCGACAGCATAAAAAAGCCTATTACCGTTTGGCCAAAACCCATTGCTAACTATACAACCAACAGCATCACAGGCTGCTCTCCCCTCGTTACAACTTTTACAAACACAAGTATCGGATACAGCGGTTCTAACTGGAGCTTTGGAGACGGAGTTACCTCTTTTGCCCCAAATCCTAACCATACTTATGCAAACACCGGCCTGTTTACAAGCACGGTGATCGCCCGTTTGATCGTCACCAATAGCCTTAGCTGCACTGATTCAGTGAAAAAGCTTATTACAGTATATCCTGAAGCACTAACGGTTTTCACTATGGTGCCTTCCAGTGGCTGTAGTCCGCTTTACGTTAATTTTATCAGCGTGCCGGGTGTTGCGGTTTATACATGGAATCATGGAGACGGCAGCCCGACCTACACAACGCTTACAGCGCACGGATGGACGTATACAAACACGACAACTACAAATCAGACTTCGGTGGTTAGCCTCACAGCACAAACCAGTAACGGGTGTTTTGGGAGCGGAAGTGGGTCGGTTACTGTTTTTTATAATCCCGTTGCCAACTACACGGCTAATCCGGTAATTGGCTGTTCACCGCTTCAGGTAACGTTCAATAATACAAGTTCTGGCAACACAACCAGCAAATGGCAATTTAATAATGGACTGACTTCACAGGCACCAAATCCAACTTCCACGTTTACCAATGCTACAGGCGCGGCACAATATACCTACACCGTGAAACTTGTTGTGTTTACTGCAAACAACTGCAAAGATTCTATTACGCATCCCTTTGTTCTATTCGCACAGCCCAAAGCAGGTTTTGGCTCCGACACTTCGGCCTGCACACCCGCAACGGTGCAGGTCACCTCCACCTCTACAGGATCCGACTTCTACAATTGGTCTTTTGGCGACGGAAAAGCCCTTGCAACAGCCTCAGCCAACGTGACACACATTTTTGTAAACACAACAGGAATTAACCAGCGATTTTTTGTGAAACTCATTGCTGTAAGTCCGAACCTTTGCAAAGACTCTATTACCCGATCGTTAGTTGTACATCCTAAACCTACTTTTTTTATACGTTCCAATCCCGACAGTGGATGCAGTCCGTTAAGGGTCTATTTTGATACCATACCCGGTGTGAAGCAATACCAGTGGAAATATGACATGATCAGTTTTGGAAGCACCGGAGGAATTACCAACTCCTTCGAAAATAAAGATCCTATAGAAAGAACCATAAACGTTGAGCTTGTAGCCAGAGACAAATATACTTGCACTGACACCGCTGTCAAACAAATAAAAATATTTCCGGTTCCTACTGCAAAATTTTCAGCGAAGCCATTAACTGTTTTTATTCCGAATCAGCCTACGTTCTTCACAAATGAATCGTCTCCACAGTATTTAAAATACACCTGGACCTTTGGCGACGGTGAAACTTCGCAGGATGAATCTCCCTCGCACACATACAACAGAGCAGGCGAGTTCCAGTCTGTGCTAATTGTAGCGAACGGTTATGGATGCAAGGACACATTCGCTCTGCCCAATATGGTTATAGCGCTGGACGAAACAACGATAGAAGTTCCTAATGCTTTTACACCAAATGTTTTAGGGGCACCAGGCGGGAAGTATGATCCGAATGATAACAGCAACGATGTTTTCCATCCTAATGTAAAAGGTACAGAAAAATATAATTTCAGTGTTTACTCCCGATGGGGAGAATTGTTGTTTGATACAAAAGATCCAAACGAAGGCTGGGACGGCTACTACAAGGGAAAGCTCTGCACACAGGACGTTTACATCTGGAAAGTTACTGCGAGTTTTATAGATGGCAGGAAGTACGTTAAAACAGGTGATCTTCTTTTGATAAGATAAGATGGTGCGAAGCATACATAAATTATTGATCTTGCTTCTCCTGATAAGCGGGATGCATGCGTTTGGGCAAAGCAATCCCAAAAAGAAAACTAAAGTGCTTTTAAAAGAAGCACAGTATTATTTTGACGGAGATGAATATTACTCCTCTTGGCAATCTTACAGACAAGTGCTGGCCCTAGACAACACAAATGAACTGGCAAGCGTTAACGGCGCGATGTGTATGGCAAAACTAAATTACCCTGTAGATAGTCTCGCACCTTTAGCCGAAAATTTAAAAAATTCTTCTTTGCCGGATGCGAAATTTTACCTCGCGAAAATAAAACATCAGCAACGTTCCTTTGATGAAGCACTCCATTTGCTGGACGCCTATTTAAAGGAACCCGAAAAAAAACGTGTACATACTGAAGCCGAAACAAATTACATGGTCGGAATGTGCATCAACGCAAGGTCTTTTATCAATAACCCACACCGGTCGGTAATAAAGAACATGGGGGAAAAGATCAATTCCCCTTATGCCGACTATGTCCCGGTAATAATTCCTGACGAATCTGCCCTTTATTTCACTTCCAAACGCGAAGGCTCATCCCACAATAAAAAAAACGGTGACAATAATTTCTTTGAAGATGTTTATGTTTCTTTCAAACAAGATGGACAGTGGAGTAAAGCTGAAAATATTGGCTCACCTGTAAATACGGAGACTAATGACGGATGTGTAGCGATAAGTCCCGACGGACAACGCATGATCGTCTTCAGAACTGCGGCAGATAAAGTAAGCGGAGACCTTTACCTGGCGCAGGCTGGCGTAAATAACAAATGGGGTGCGCTTCAAAAAATGAACGACAAGATAAACACGCCGGACATTGAGACCAGTGCCTGTTTTAGCAACGACACCAACGAAGTTTTTTTTAGCAGCGACAGGCCGGGAGGATTTGGAGGCAAAGACCTCTACCGGATAAAACGTCTGCCTAACGGACAATGGAGTACGCCGTTTAACCTTGGCGCCGGTGTAAATACCATCTACGATGAGGACGCCCCATTCCTACACCCAGATGGAGTAACGTTGTATTATAGTAGCAAGGGCCATAACACGATGGGCGAATACGACATCTTCAAAAGCGTTTGGAATCGAGAGGCTAACGAATTCTCAGAGGCAGAAAATTTAGGTTACCCGATTAATGATGTTGGAAATGATATTTTTTTCATTTTAAGTGTAGACGGACAACGCGGATACTATTCTTCGATGAAGCAGGAAACATTTGGCGATGTGGATATTTACCAGGTAGATACGCGCTTTGGAGACAATGATTTAAGGGTAGAAGAAGGGTATGCATTTATAGAAAGTGAACCTACACGTGCAAACATAATCTTAACGGACTTAGAAACCGGAAATGAGATCGGTAATTTTTATTCGCATTCAAGTACAGGCAAATTTATTCTGATCTTCAATCCCCTTAAAACATACAAAGTAGAAGTGCAAGCTGATGACTGTAACACTTTTGTTATTGAAATGAAGCCTTTGCCAATAGACGCAAACAGCCACTATTTTAATTTTAAGCTAAAGAAAAGCAATGCGCAATAAGATCCTCTTTACTTTTCTGATTGCCGTTTCCTCATTGTTGACGAAGGGACAAGATCCTCAATTCACGCAGTTCTACGCTTCTCCTCTCTATTTAAACCCGGCATTTACGGGACTCACCTACGAGCACCGTTTCAGTATTAATGCAAGAAATCAATGGCCCGGAATTAATAAAGCCTACAGTACGGGCATGGTATCATACGACTACAATGCTTCCAAGCTTAACAGCGGCATCGGCGGTTACGTATTATACGACAGGGCGGGCACTTCCAATCTTGTGACACAACAAGGAGGATTTAATTTTGCCTATAGAGTTAAGATCAATAAATACTCTGAATTTCGCGCCGGGCTTTGTTTTGCCATGACGCAAAAAAGACTCGATTACACGCGACTTGTTTTTAATGATCAACTCTCGGGTCAGGCTGGTTCTGGGCCATCGAGAGACGCGCTTAATCTTGAAAGGGTGAATTACGTAGACATGGGTCTTGGAGCATTATATAATTCTACAAACTACTGGTTAGGGGCTTCAGCAAAACACCTGAATCAACCGAACGCCAGCATGGTGAGTAATACGGAAACACTGCCTGTCTATTTCAGTCTGCATGGAGGATACCGTTACATTATTTCAGCAAGAGGTTCAGGAAGAACAAGGCTTGAAGAATTTGTAAGCGCCAGTTTTCTGTATAAACATGAAATGAAATATGACCAGCTTGATATCGGAGCGTACTATTTCAAAGAGCTTTTAAATCTAGGTATCTGGTACCGTGGCTTACCATTTAAAAAATACAAACCAGGATATCCCAATCGTGAGAGTATTGCTCTTTTAGTCGGATTAGAAATTCCTGACAAAAATTTCAGGATAGGATACAGCTACGACATTACACTCTCAAAATTGGGATTAAACAATTCAAAAGGCGCGCACGAAGTCTCACTGGTTTATGAAATCGCCAAAAAAAGAAAACGTAACAAGCGCTCACTCGTGAGCTGCCCGAAGTTTTAAAAAAAGAAAGCCGGACCTGAAATTAGCTCAGCTTCTCTCTCTCTCTCTCTCCGGTTTTTCAAAACTTTATTAAGACTCAAAAAAAAATCTTTTTTTACTTGCTTGTCCTCTAATTGCTTTTATCATGGCGGCATCCAGCGATTTAGTTCCGCTACTAGCTTTCTGTTTTTCTTCAATAAATTTCTGGCGCTGGGTATTCAATGCTCTTATTTTTGTTTTTACCTGTTCGCGTTCCGCATCCTTAAGAGCAATGTATTTTCCGATCTCTTCTTTTGATTTTCCTTTTAATTCAGTGGGAAGATCCTTCTCTTTTATATTAGCAACCTCGAAGTCTTTTTCTTTAGAAGCATCCACCAAATCCCATTTTTTATTGGAATAAAAAGAGCTTGTCTTTGAGATCCCTCGTTCCACCTCGTTTGTAGAACCGTAGGAGGCTGCATTCCTGTCCTGCGCAACCTGGTTTCTTTTACTTTCAAATCCAACGGCCCCATAACTTACATAGGTATCATCGATCTTCTCGTTTAATATGGCGATCTCAGCGTCGTAAGGTGATTCAATATAATCGGTTTTTTCATCCTGCTGAATACTCATGAATTCACCACCGGCAAGCAGTGCACCGCTCTTCCAACCAGTCTCTAATCCTTCCTTAAAGTCTCCGCAGTAAATCGTGTTTACAATCACATTACTTTCATGTGCCTTTTTACATGAAGAAATTGAACTCACCGAACCTTGTGTAAATGGTTCACTCCCCGTAATGAAAATTATTCTCGGATCCCCGTCATCTCCCTGCCAGTAGAGCTCTTCAAGAGATGTCTTTCTAACGAATCCACAATATTCTTCCCCTCCATCCGTAGATAATGAAAAAAGTTTTTCAGATATCAAATCGAGATCGTTCGTAAAGAGAGAAACCTGTCTAACATATCCTTTTCTCATGCTAAGTGCGCTATTACCATATTCATATAACGCAATTTCAAGCTCTGGTTTTTCACCGTCACATTTTGCTCCCGATAATTCGTTCACCAGTTTCCAGAGCTGCGATTTAGCCTGATCAATTAAACCATCCATGCTGTTGCTGGTGTCGAGTAATAAAGCGATTTTAATTTTCTTTTTACTGGCCCCTCATTATTACTCGGTGTATTCTGAGCCGGCAAGGTCTCATGCTTCGCGACTGACGGTTCGTTTTTCGGAGACGCTTAGTCGGCATTCAACGCGCATGACGTTAAAGTGACAGCGGAGAGCGCCAAAGCGGCAACGCCAGATTTTAGTTTGAGGTTTTTACTATTTTTCATGATTACTGGTTTTAATTTTATTTTGGGAATTGGTTTTACGAAGTTTTAAAGAAGTCCCTTCAAATTTCAAATGCGTGTTGTTGGGATCTACAAGCTCTGAGAGTTCATAAATATTTCTGTAACCGTATCCATAGAGGTTGATATAAGTAGGAATGTTTAGGGCTAACGTGAGTGGCAACATGTTCGCCACCGGATTTTTAAATTGCGCCGGAATTGCTGCCTTTGAAGTCAGATAGCGATTAACGTCCACAGGTGTCCTCTGCGCACTTTCAAAATTATTATTACAGTAAATTAATATTTTGTAGTCTCCCGATGGAATAACCCGTGCAAGGTTAGCCTGTGTAAAATCAGAAAAATTTAAATGCACTGCTCCTTTCACATGAAGAGCCGCATACATGGAGTCGGACCGCGTATCTAAAATGATAACCTTGTTCTCTTTGCTCATGACCACAAATTGCTGAAGACTGATTAATCTGGTACTCCGATGCTCCTTCACTTGTGTCATAAGTTTCTCATAAGCGTTCAGATCAACGTGTGCCTTCTTTGGCTCCCTCTTTTGCGAAAATATTTCGCCGGTATACATACATAAAACGCAAACAATTAAAAGTACTTTCTGCGTCGATCTTGTTAAATTTTTCATGACTTATATTTTTAGCTTATCGGGTTATTTGATGTAAAACTACATGATACATATACGACCTAAAAGCAACACTTAGTGAAACGGCATTTACACTTGGTGAAACGTACTTTTGCACCTACATAAGCACCAAAAAGGCCAATTCAAATAGCCTTTCGGGGAAATATAAATTTTAATATTCGCTCATTCCTTACTAAGTTTGACGCATCAATGTCAGGGAAATTTCAAAATCATATCAGGATTTTTTTACTTTTTGTTTTTATAAACGTAGGGCAGATAACTTTTGCGCAGGTGAATAACAGTTTAGAAAAAAAGAGTTCATACTCACAAAAAAAATCCCGATCATTTTCAAAGAAAGGAGACTATTCTGCCATTACATATTTTTATCTGGACTCTGCAAAATATTACTCAGATAAAAACCCTTTGCGTGCTATTGATTTTATTAATAAAGCCATTGAGCAAAGTATTTCAGAAAAAGACAAAGCCACTGAAAGTTCAGCTTACCTTATTCTCGGAAATATTCAACAGGGACTTAAACAGCATGATCTTGCCATTGAGAACTATAAAAAATGTCTGCTGGTATACAGAGAACAAAAAATCTCAAAATATTCTTCAATTGATTCCGGAGCAGATGAAACAACGCTGTTTAACGCCAACAAACAAATGGCCTTTTCCTACCTCGAACAACCTAACTTTACACAGGCTGAATCGGCTGTTAAAACTTGTTTTTCCTACAGTGGGATTGAACAGGCAGAACAACTTTCTGCAAGAAGAATTCTTGCACATATAAAATTCAGACAAAACAAAACACAGGAGAGCATAGATATTTTAAATGATGTACTTGAGCTTGAAAAAAAATCAGGTAATATTCCCGGGGCGGTAGAAACCAAACTTGCGCTAGGAGATCTTTATCTGAATACAAAAGAAGACAAGGCTATTGCCTTTTATACAGATGCCAAAGAACTCTCCGAAAAAAACAATCAACCCAAACTTGCTCTGAAAGCTAATGAACAGCTCGCCGGTATTTTCCGAAAACAAAAAAATGTTTCCAAAGAATTAGAAATCCGGAACAGTAATATTTCCATTAACACAAGTGCAAATTCTTCGCAAGGCGTAGCTAAACAGAACATAGAAATCGGTAATGCCTATTTAAACACGCAACAACCTATCATTGCACAATCCTATTACGACAAAGGATTTTCAGACTACAAAGGCCAGAGTATGAGTCTGAGTTCTACAGCTCAAACCGATAAGCTCTTGTTTACAGAAAGCAGCGACCTTGAACAAACCGCCACTGCATACAAACTTCTTGCGGAAGAATACCTGAAGCAAAAAGATCCAGCTAAAGCTTTGGATTATTTCAATAAGTATGCAGCTTTACAAGATTCGATCAAAAAGGTGAGAAAAAGAGAACTCGACCAGGCGTTAAGCATCAGTAATAGCCTTGGGAAGAACCAACAGCGGGTTGATCTATTGGAAAAAGAACGACAGCTCAGTGAAAAATCATTGGACATTTTAAAAAAAGACCAAGACCTGAAAGAAGAACAATTAGATTTTAAAAATATTATTATCGGAGTTTTGATCATCGTTTTAATTCTTGTGCTTTTTGCGATTTATTCTGTCATGCGCAGTAGCGCGGCGAAACGCAAAGCCGATCAGTTACTGGCATTAAAATCTTTGCGGGGACAAATGAATCCACACTTTATTTTCAACGCCTTGAATTCTGTGAATCACTATATTTCGCAGAACGATGAACGAAAAACGAACAGGTATCTTTCCGACTTTTCAAAACTCATGCGCATGGTGATGGACAGTTCAAAACACAGTCTGGTACCATTAAATGAAGAAATCGAGATGCTGAGTCTTTACCTGCGGCTTGAGCACGCGCGCTTTGACGATAAATTCGATTTTACAATTACAATTTCTGAAGAACTTACTGATAGCGATTTCGAAATTCCACCCATGTTAGTGCAACCTTATCTTGAAAACGCTATCTGGCATGGACTGCGCTACCTTGATAGCAACGGCTCTCTAACTCTCCAATTCGAGAAAGAGACTACTGAATTGCTAGTAACCATTACAGATAACGGAATTGGAAGAAATAAGTCGCTTGAATTAAAAACAACTAATCAAAAGAAAAAAGCCTCTATCGGGATGCAAAATATCGAAAATAGAATTGGGATCATGAACGATCTTTTTGACACAAACATTCGGGTCGAAATTACAGATGCATTCTCTGGTACGCAAAATTACGGTACTAAAATAAAATTATTCATTCCTCAGCAAAACACATTACATGCTTAAAGCCATTATCGTTGATGACGAAAAAATAAGCCGTACCATTCTAAATGATTACCTGCTAAAGTATTGCAAAGATGTAGAAGTGATTGCACAATGTGATTCTGTAAAAACGGGATTATTGGCCATTGAAAAACAAAAGCCTGATATTTTATTTTTAGATGTGGAAATGCCGAACGGAAACGGTTTTGATCTCCTGGAACAAGTAAAAGAAATTAATTTTGAAACGGTTTTTGTAACAGCCTTTGATAACTATGCTATTCAGGCACTTAACTACAGCGCTGCATACTACATTTTAAAACCTGTGAGTATTGACGATCTTGTTGCAGCCGTTGAAAAAATAAAAACTCAGAAACAAAAAAATACTTCAGGATTTCACACAAAAGTTTTACTTGAAAATATTAAAGCAGGTTCTTCTGAGAAAAACAAAATTGTTTTGCCATTACAGGATGGCTTTGAAGTGGTAAGTTTAAAAGACGTTGTGCATTGCGATGCACATGATAATTTTACGGATTTTCATTTCGTGGCAAAACCAAAAATGATGATCTGCCGCACGCTAAAATTTTACGAGGAATTGCTCGCGGACTCAGGTTTTATGAGGGTACACAAATCGCACATCATTAACCTGGACCACGTTCAAAAATATAAAAAAGGAAAAGGTGGACAACTTATTATGAGCAACGGATCAGTAATTGAAGTATCGCCCAACAAAAAAGACGAACTGATGCATCAGTTTGAAAAGGGGAAATGAAGCACTAATCAATCTTTGGTTCCCAGATGTCTCACCAATTCTCCGCAGATAAATTCGGCGGCTTTGCCATCGCCGTAAAGCTTTGGGAATTTAAGATCTGTTTTGGAAATAAGTTTTTCAAAAGCGTCTTTTATTCTCTTTTCGTCGGCATCGGTTACAATTGCAGCGCCACATTCTTCCAACTCTACCCACTCTGTCTCCGGTCGTAAGATCACGCAAGGTTTTTCGAAATAAAACGCTTCTTTCTGAACGCCGCCACTATCGGTCATCACGAGCCTACAGTTTTTTTCGAGCGCTATCATCTCAAGAAAAGATGCCGGTTCAATAATTCTAAACTTTGTATTCGATTGAATGTTAGAATATAACTCTTTGTCGAGGTTCGTTTCTAAAAGCTTCGCGGTTCTTGGATGCAGCGGAAGAACAACTACAAGATTGTGTTTAACCGAAATATCCTGAAGAGATTTGAAAAGAGCATTTAACCGATCTGGTTCATCGGTGTTATTATTGCGGTGAATTGTTGCTAGAATAAATTCATTTTGTTCAAGTTTTAATTTTTGAAGAATGTTCGTTTTATTTTCTGAAACAGCACTAAAATAAAGACTGTTGTCATACATCACATCTCCGCAATGATAAATTTTTGGATTGTCAGCACTGTAAGGTTCAGTAGCATCTTTATTAAACCCTTCGCGGATTAAGTTTTCGTAGCCCGTTTTTGTCGGAGAAAATAAAAGTGTACTCACGTGGTCGCAAATGATCCTGTTAACCTCTTCAGGCATGGCTTTGCTGAAAGACCTTAATCCCGCTTCTATATGCACAACCGGGACATGGATCTTACTCGCCGCGATTCCACCTGCGAGTGTTGAATTTGTGTCGCCATAAAGAACAATAGCATCTGGCTTCTCCTTTAAAAGAATTTCTTCTATTCCCGTCAGCATAATCGCGGTTTGTTTTCCGTGACTACCACTTCCTACATTCAGATTATAATCCGGTGCCGGAATCCCAAGCTCATCAAAAAATATTTGGCTCATGTTTGCATCGTAGTGCTGACCCGTATGCACGATGATTTCTGTAATTTCTTTACTGAAACTGTTTTTAATAGCCCTGCTTAATGCCGCTGCTTTAATGATTTGCGGACGCGCGCCTATGATGGTTACTATTTTTAACATGGAATTGGAATTGTGTTTTATGTAAGATAATTTTATTCTCTAAAAGTTTAAACACCTCAAAGTTTTAATTGTCCACCTAACCCTTCGCTGATAATTCTCATTAAAGTAGAAAGTCGGATGTCACTCGCGTTATTTTCCGTTCTTGAACGCCGTCTTTGATGGGAATGCCTTTATTTCTGATCGTTCATTTTAGGAACACCAAATTTTTCAAGGGTTTCATTTGCTTTGCGAAGCTTTTCTGGAAAAAGATTTTTACCTGCTAAATCATTCAGAGCAGGATTAATCTTAACAATTGGCGTTTTAGTGTTATTAAGCTGTTTGATAGACATTGTCATTTTACAAATGTAATGATTTTTCTCTGAATTAGAAAGGCCTGACACTTGATTCCTTCTTCGAATTCGAGCCATTGGGAGCCGTCAAAACAGAATAGATAAAAGTCCTTTTTTATATCAGATAGATTTTTCGTTATTCCTATTCTATAAAGTCTGGTCCTGCCATCCGTGCTACCCTCTGCATAAATCCGAGCGTCAGGATGTCTTTCGGTAAAAGCATATAGTGAAGAAACTACGGTTGCCAAAACCTTTTGACTATCGCCATTATTTGTAATACTAGTATCATTGATTTTTCCAGTAACCTCATCTTTATCACCAAAACCAATATTATAATAACCTTTCAAATTTGTTTCACTGTAGTGGACTAACTTCAAAATTTTGCCTTTTGGTCCAATACTTATAAACTCAAATACAAATAAATTAGCATCCGATTCAAGTTGGTATTTTTCACGTTTCATCTTGTTAAGACTATACCGACTTCTCAAATAATTTAATCCACTCCTTATCAATCAATTTATCCAACCGTGTACTTATAGCGCCACTACTCCTTCCGAAATATTCTGACAATTGGTTCACCGACTTTCCCTCCAAAAACATTGCGTTAAGTTCTTTGTCAAGATCTGCTGTCCATGGACGATAAGCGCCACTGTGCTTTTCTCTCAACTTTTCAACCGTATAAGCTTTTTCTGTGGGAAGATCTTTATCAGACTTTTTTTCAGACATTGGAAAACCTACTTTTTTCGCAGAAGTCCCTGAATCCATTTCACCATAATCCCGAGCAGAAGCATCCTGGCTTTTGCTTTTGGGTCCTTCTGAGTCTGACTGTTCTGAACGAATAACATAAATCTGAGTACTAGAGGGAAATCCTTCGGGCAACAAATTTTCGTGAATATGAATTGTGTTTTTTGTGCGTGTCAATGCCACATACAGTAAATTTATTTCTTCCATCAGTTTTGCTTTCGCAGAATCTTCGCGCAACTTCTTTTTCTGTTCTATTATTTTCTTTTCAGTTATAAAGTCATTGGCCAGCTGAATAGCATCGTATTCCATGCCCTTGCAACGGTGTACGGTAGAAAAAATAATCTCTGCCAGGTGCTTTTCAGTGTCGCCGACATGTTTTGCTTTAATCTCTTTTAATAAGACAGGAATGGCGTTCCCGTACTCCTTTACAATTTCTACCATTATACTGAGTTCGGCATCCTCCGTTTTATCAATATATTCCTCAAGGTCTTCGAGTGTTCGCATCGTTTTAATGAGCTTATCACGAATTAATCTATGCTTACCATTATAGAGATTCAATACGTCATATAATGAAGCGCCATCTTCTGCATAAGTGTAAGAATTTATATTGCCTTCAAAATAAATGCAATTTATTTTTCGTTTCTCTATTACAAAATTGATGGCTTCTAATAAAAGACCAAGATTGGTGCGCGCTATTACGGCCTTACTTTTAATTTCCGTTCGTTTTCCTACCCCCTTAATGGGTAAAATCTCCTGAGCAGTGACATGATTTTTCCAACCCAACACGCGGTTTGCCAAATCTGCAATATCCTGATGAAAGCGAAAACTACTTGATAAATTGTAGGTTGTAAAATTTACTTTTTCTAACGAATTAACCGCATGCCGCCAGCCATAGATCTGCTGGTGTGTGTCGCCAACAATAACTTTTACAGCCTGTTGTTTTAGAAACACATCGAGTATTGCCGCCGATGCATCCTGTCCTTCGTCAAATAAAATATAATCGTAATTTAATTGGCAGGAAAGGAGTTGGAATTTTTTTAAATAAAAATCATGCGTGACCTCAATTTCGCCATGCTCCATTTTTCTTAATAATTGGCGGGTTTGTGTTTCTATGTAATTGTAGAATCGTTGCACAAACTCTTTTGCCCTCGCATCAGTTACAATGTCGAGATAATTGAGATCCTGTAGTTTTTCTTTATCGCTATTGCAGAAATAGGAGATAAATTTATTAATGTGATTGGCGATCATATATTCCGCATGCTTTTCGCCCCCACCATTTAAACAGAGTATTTCTGCTATTTCGTGAGTCTTGTAACTACTGGCACGGACTTTATAATTACTGCCCGGAATCACATGTTTGAAAGCCAAAGAGTGTGCTGTCTCTACTTTTACGTCTGGAAGATTTTTCTCCTTGAATTTTCTCTCCGCTTCTAATTTTACCGAACGGTTAAAAGCGAGATAAAGAATCCTGCTTCCTTTTGGTCTTGATTTTGCGTATTCAATTACGGTTGTGGTTTTGCCGGAACCGGCCACAGCATTGATTTTAATATTTCCTTTAGATTGGATAATCTCTTCTTGTTCCTGGGTGAAGTTCATACGTTTGGGTTTTAATTGTTATTTTGTTTTTTATAATAAGCCATCATCTGAAAAGCTGTAATATTTCTGGTCACCAATAATAACATGGTCCAACAGTGAGATCTCAAATAATTTTAAAGCTTCTTTTAATTTTTTGGTAATGGATTTGTCCTGCTCACTTGCAATAATTTGTCCGCTGGGGTGATTGTGAGCAATCACCACTCCGCTGGCAGCGTTTTCCACCGCCATTTTACAGATTAGCCTGACATCGACAACCGTTCCCGAAACCCCACCTTTACTCAGACGTTCTTCTTTCATAACTTGGTTGGCTCTGTTCAGGAGTAGCACCCAGAATTCTTCATGCGGCAAGTCGCTTAAATGTTTGTGCAGGAGTTGGTAAGCGACATTGCTGGAAGTGATCTTAACTTTCTCAAGCGTTTCAGATTCCTTTCTTCTACGGCCTAACTCAAAAGAAGCAGCAATGTTGATCGCTTTAACTTCCCCTACTCCCTTAAATTTTTTGAGTTCATTGATGCTGAGTTTAGCCAGCTCGTTCATGTTATTGTTACAGGTTGATAAAATGCGTTGCGCCAGTTGCACAGCCGTTTCGCTCCTGTTGCCAGAACCAATAATTATGGCTATCAGTTCTGCATCGCTTATGCTTTGCCTTCCAAGACCGGCGAATTTTTCTCTTGGACGATCGTCCTCTGCCAGGGATTTAATATTGAGATGTTTTGTGTATTCGTTCATAGACTTTAATTGCTGTTAATTTTTAGTGGTATGTTTTGTTCTCTTTTTTATTCGTTTTACTAATTTTACACCAGTTTATGTCTTTCATTCAAGCCGACTCGCTGCGAGTTTTCAAAATAAAAGAGTTTCGCCTGTTTATTTTTGTGCGTTTGTTTCTTACCCTGGCCATCCAAATGCAGTTCAGTACTATTTACCTGCAGATCTATTACGAATATTCAAAAGACGAGCTGACCTTGGGGCTAATTGGGCTCACCGAAGCCATTCCTTTTATTATTACTTCATTTTTTAGTGGACATTACGTTGATCTCATTTCCAAGAAGAAGATTATTCTTGTGTGCACTTTTTTATTAATGCTAGGTGCCGTTTTCCTTTTCTTAAACGCGCAATCTGTCATCCACTTATTACATAGTGCCGGAATGGGCGTTTTGTTTTCAGTTGTTTGTTTGTTCGGTATTATTCGTGCTTTTTTAGGAGCCACAACAAATCCGTATCTCAGCCAGCTTGTCCCACGAAAAGATTACACACATTCTGCTACCTGGAATAGCACAGCCTGGCATACCGGCGCCATCCTTGGTCCTGTATTAGCAGGTTTTATTTACGGACACAACGGTACCTACAATGCACAATGGTGTCACATTACCGAAGTTATTCTGTTCATGATCTCTTTACTACTCATCTACAGAATTAAAAATCCCGGCGCGGCTGAGATTCGTGAAAAACGCGAAAAGATCATCGATAGCATGATAGTGGGTCTGAGTTTTGTCTTTAAAAACAAAATGGTTCTCAGTGCTATTTCTCTCGATCTTTTTGCCGTGCTGTTTGGCGGAGCGGTTGTTTTAATTCCCGCTTTTACCGACAAAATTCTTCATCTTGGTCCCGAAGCTTATGGTTTGTTAAGAACCGCTCCCGCAATTGGCGCTGTAATATCTGCTTTCATCATGGCTGCTTATCCTCCCGCAAAAAAAGCCGGCGTTGCTTTGATCTGGTCTGTGATCGCCTTTGGCCTTTTTACCATTCTGTTTGGCTTTAGCAAAAATTACTGGATGGCTTGCGCTATGCTGTTTATGACCGGTGCGTTTGATAACGTGAGCGTTGTTGTCCGACACAGCATTCTTCAGCTGATGACACCCGATACTATGCGAGGACGGGTTAGCGCCATCAATAATATTTTTGTTGGAAGCAGCAACGAAATTGGTGCTTTTGAAAGCGGGCTTGCTGCAAAATTGCTCGGACTTATTCCCTCAATTGTTTTTGGCGGAGGTATGACGATCCTTGTTGTGCTAGGAATTAATAAGATCAATCCTAAATTAAAAAAACTCGACATCACAACACTATCATAATAAAAGCTCCACACATCACAGGATGCATGGAGCTTTTAATAACTACGGTTGTTTTTCGTTTAGTACGACTTCATTTGCAACAATTTCTGTTACGTATTTTTTCTGGCCGCTTTTATCGACGTAGTTCTTTGTAACCAACCTGCCATCTACGCTCACAAAACTTCCTTTTTTAAGTTCTGTTTCAATACGCTCAGCCACTTTTCCCCAGGCAATTATAAAGTGCCATTGGGTGTCGGACGCTTTTTCGCCGCTACGGGTTGTGAACTCTTCCTTTGTGGCCATTGAGAATTTTGCAAGTTTGCCGTTCTCAAATGTTTTGATTTCTGGATCGTTACCAAGATTTCCTGTTAATTGTACTCTGTTTACTGTATTCATGATTTTTTATTTTTATGTTTTAGTTTATTTTTTTATGTTTTTTTGCCTCAGATTTCTCTGATTTTCGCTGATCTGTTTATTATTACATCTGTGTAATCCTTGTCATCTGCGGCGTTATTTTTTTAAGCTACTTGTGCTTGTTTCATAAACACAAACAATTCGTTCGCTACAATTTCTGTGCTGGAGCGTTTCACACCTTCTTTATTTACGTAGGAGCGGTTGAATAATTTA
>Ga0335394_10000329_pt1 | contig 48858 bp, 41 predicted proteins | sample MAT03_FD_205741 | JGI IMG/M metagenome (GOLD analysis project Ga0335394, IMG submission 205741) | Freshwater microbial communities from Lake Fryxell liftoff mats and glacier meltwater in Antarctica - MAT-03 (spades assembly) (version 2) ... | reverse complement strand
AGGAGGTGCTCGTCGAGGCGCGCCGTCAGTTTTCGGATGCGGCTACCTGGACCGCTTACGCCACGGAGGCGCGGGCGCAGGTCCAGGCGGGAGCGGGATTGAACCCTTTTCCTCGGCGGACCCCGCTCGACCCGATCGTTCGCGCCCGGCGCACCTTCGACGGGTATTCGGTGGAGAATATCGCTTTCGAATCCATCCCCGGTTATTTCGTGTGCGGTAACCTTTATCGCCCCACGGAGATCCGAGCCCCCTTTCCGGTGATCCTTTCCACGCACGGACACAGCCGACCGTTGGTGACCGAAGCCGATTTGGTGCAGCAGGGCCGGTTCACGCCGTGGATGCAGACTCGTTGCGCCACCTTGGCACGCATGGGGGCGATGGTTCTTTCGATCGAAATGGTCGGCTACGGCGAGAGTGCGGACCAATTCGGTCAAGGGTCGCACGCGAAGCCGTTTTCCGTGACTTTGCAGACGTGGAATGCGATCCGGGCGCTCGATCTTCTCCTCGCGCTGGATGGAGCGGATCGGACCCGCGTCGCGGTCAGCGGAGAATCGGGCGGAGGTACCCAGACCATTCTCCTCACGGCCTTGGATCCGCGGGTCACGTTCAGTGCACCCGTCGTGATGGTGTCGTCCTATTTTTTCGGAGGGTGCCCGTGCGAGAGCGGGCTGCCGATTCACCGCAGCGCCGATCACTTCGCGAACAACGTCCTGATCGCGGCGCTGGCGGCGCCGCGCCCGCCTTGACGGCGATCGCCGAGGTGGAACGAGTGTTGCGCGCGCTGCAGCGCTGACGCTCGACCCGCGCTTTCGGGGTCTCGCATCAACCACAATCGTGAGCGCGATTCGATTGGATGATCCTCACGCGACAAAATATCGGTGCGGTTGTTGCAGCGAACGAGATCGGGTGGACGGCGTCTCGTTGGACATCGTAGCTTTGGGCACTCGCCGCTACTTCGGTTCGACGACGACGAGGGCCGGAGCGAGAGGGCGCTGCTTCTTTTCCCACCAGGTTTTGAGGATTTTGTGGGCCACTGGGAGCGCGTAGCGACTGCCTGCGAGTTCCTCGTTGGGAGTGTCGCCCTCGATCATCACCGCGATGGCGATCTCGGGGCGCTCGACAGGCGCAAAGCAGACGAACCAGGCGAGATTGAGGGTGCCCTTGGCGGTTCTGACCTGCGCCGTGCCGGTTTTTCCGGCGACGCTCAGTCCGTCGATTTTCAAGAGCTTGTTGAGGATGCGGGCGGTTCCGTCGGGAGAGGTCACGCACTGTTCCATCCCTCGAATCACGGCGCGGTAGGCGGCAGGCGACACCCCGATGGGTTCGGTTTTCTGACGCGGACGATCGGCCTCATGAACGAGAGTCGGCTTCGTGATGGTTTCGCCGCGCGCGAGCGAGGCAACGAAGCAGGCCATCTGCAGCGGAGTGACACCGAGGAATCCCTGGCCTATGGCGTAGTTGGCGCTGTCGCCATCGAACCATTTTTCCTCCTGGACCCGTCGTTTCCATGCGGGATCGGGCACGAGCATACGCGTCGTCTCAAAGGGAAGTTCGATCCCGGTGGGTCGATCCAAACCAAACCGTCGCGCTTCGTCGGCGATCGGCTGGGGTCCCATCGCCACACCGCGATCGTAGAAGTAGACATTGCAAGAGCGCTCGATCGCTTCCGACAGGTGGAGTGGGCCGTGGTGTTTGGCGTCGTGGCAGGGGAAAGGCCGGCGGCCCACCAGATAGACGCCCTCGCAATCGACGGTGGCGTCCGTCGTGATGAATCCGTTTCGCAATCCCGCCAGCGAGGTGATCAGTTTGAAGGTGGATCCGGGCGGGTAGACGCCTTGAACGGCGCGGTTGAGCCACCCGCCGGCTTCTTCGATCTCCTTGTACTTGGCCGAACTGATCCGTGGCGCCGTGTCCGAAAGGTTAAAGTCGGGTTTGCTGCCGAGGACCAGCACCTCGCCGGTTCCGATCTCGAGTGCCACGGCGGCCCCGGCCAGCTCTGTCTTGGTGAGCTCCTGCTCCGCCGCAAGCTGCAGGTCGATGTCTAGGCTGGTCGTGACATTGCCGCCTTGGAGCGGGAGGAGTTTCTGCAGCGGGGGATTCACCCGGTAGCCCGCGGGGTCGACGCGGTAGATCACGCCTCCCGCCTGGCCTTGCAGTTTATCGTCGAACCGCCGCTCGATGCCGGTGCGCCCGACGCTCTCCTTCATGGGAAACGTCTTCAGTTCGTCGCCGGGAAAGTCCACCAGGGTCACATCCCCGACCTCGACGGAGCTGACATAGCCGAGGCTGTGGGCGGCCGCGGAGCCGTACGGGTAGTAACGCTTGGTCGACGTGTAGACCTGGAGCGGGGAGGCGACGGGAAGTTGTTCGATCAGTTTGGAAAACTCTTCCGGGACCAAATCGTCGACGAGAACGTAGGGCAGCAGCAGTCGTTGCGTGAAATGGCGCAGCAGATCCTTCGAGTCGAGCGTCTCCGCGCGACCGATCGAGCGATTCACCTGTTTGAGGTAGCGCTCGACCACGGCGAAGCGGGCAATCTGTTCCATCTGGCTGGCGGAGACGAGCCCGCGATCGTCGCTCTCCCGATAAGCTCGGCGGATCTTGATAAATTCCTGCCGGAATTCGCTCCGGAGTTCGTCCAGATTGACGGTTACCGCAAAGCGAGGCAGATTGCCGACCAGGAGTCGTCCTTGGCGATCGTAAAGATCGCCCCGCGAGCCGGGCATCAGGACGCGACGCTGATTTTGGACGCGTTCCAGCGTGTGGTACGCGTCGGTTTTAAACAGTTGCTTCACCGCCAGTCCGCCCCCGAGCGTGAGGAGGAGAGCCGCCACGCCGAAGTAGAACGAAATCAGGCGCGGATCGTAGCCCTTGTGGGACTCGACCAGGCTTCCTGGGCGTTCGACGTTGCGTTCGGTCATGCGAAGTGGGTGCGGAGGTCCGTGGCGACTATCTCATTCCGCGATGCTCTGCGCGCAAGTCTACGCCTGCGATTTCGAGGGCCCTCGCTTGGAGAGCGAGAAACCAGGGCGCGATCGATGCCAGGAAGACCTGCGAAATCAGAAGGTCCGTCAGCAACCGCGGCCAGATGTTGGCATTGACGGGAAGGTCGCGAAATGCGCCGAACGAAATGCCCAGAAAGATGCCCAGATTGGCGAGCAGGGCGATGACCGCGCCGATGAGCGATTCCTCGCGAGGCACCCGGCTACGAAAGTGGAAAACGAACAGGTACGCCGCCGAGAAAAGAAGCGCGTGGCACCCGAACCAAATCGGGGCGTTGACGTCGAAGAGAAGTCCGGAGGCGAAGGCGACGAGCAGACCTTCGTTTCGCTTCAGCCGGAGCGCAGGAAAGACCACGAAGAGGCCTCCGAAAAAGAGGGAGACGCGCCAGCCCGAGATCTCGTGGTTGATCTGCGAGACGAGCGCCCAAAGCAGGTACGACGTAAAAAAAAGGGCGAGGGTGCGTCGCATGGCTCGATCCGGCGGAAAGTCGTGTGGTTAAAAAATGAATACGGACGACCGGCTTAAAGGCCGTCCGTCCGAACCGGAACGAGGACCGTGACTTCGCCGATCTCGGAGAGGCGCGGGTCGAGTTTCACTTCGCCGGTTTTGAACAGTCCGTCGCCGCTGCTTTCGAGGCGGCCGAGTTCGCCGATGACCAGGCCCGCCGGAAAGACTCCGCCCAGACCCGAGGTCACCACTCGTTTGGCGGCACCCGTCCCGCCTGCCGTCACGTCGAGTGGGACGAACTCCACGATTCCGCGGGCGGCCCCGAAGGACGGATTCTCGCTCCCTTGGTAGCTGAGTTGACGCGCATCGCCCTCGAGGCTCGCGGAAAGTCGAAAACCGGGGCTGCCGATGAGTTCGACGTCGCTGGTGTAAAGGCCGACCCTGACGACGCGCCCCACCACGCCGCCGGTAAAGATGACGGGCGCGTTGACGACGAGACCGAAGTTGCGGCCCTTACGAATCGTCATGTGCTGCCACCATCCGTTGAATTCCCTCCGGGCAATGCGTGCGACTTCGCTGCGATGCTCCGGGAACGAGGGGATTTTGAGCAGCGATTCCAAGCGTTCGACTTCGCGTCGAAGGGTGACATTCTGCTGGAGCGCGGTCTCGTAGCTTGCGTTGAGACGAGCGAGGTCGCGACCGGCGGCGATCAGCGCGTTGGCCGAACGCGTGCGCAGGCTCCAGTAGTCCTGCAGATCGCGCACATAGGAAACGCTCAGGTCGACGGGTGCCTGCAGTTCGAAAAAACTGATCCGCAGAAAGCGTTTGGCGAAAATCGGGAGAATCAACCACGCCAAAAAAACCACCCCCAGAACGAAGAACGGTCGGTTCTGAAAAAAACGGAGCGGAAACACAGCAGGAAAAAACGGCCGGGCAAACCCTTGCGGAAACCTTTAAAGGCGCGCTTTGCCGTCCGTGTGCGAAGAAAAATCGAGACTTAAGAAAGGCAAGGGTACGTGGGGATCAGACGTTATGCATCACCCAGTTCAAGTCGTTCAAAACCGCACCGGTTCCATTGGCGACGGCAGAGAGCGGGTCCTCCGCCACGGTCACCGGCAGTCCCGTTTTTTCGCTCAGCAAGCGATCGATTCCGCGAATGAGCGAGCCGCCGCCCGCCATGACGAAGCCGCGGTCGACGAGATCGGCGGACAGTTCGGGCGGGCATCGTTCGAGCGTCGTGCGCACCGCGTCCACGATCGAGGCGATCGTGTCGCTGAGCGCTTCGCGGATCTCTTGCGACGTGATGTGAATCGTCTTGGGCAATCCGGCGACCGAATCGCGTCCCTTGACCTCCATGGTCAACTCTTCCTCGAGCGGATAGGCCGAACCCACCCGCATTTTGATTTCTTCGGAGGTGCGCTCGCCGATCAGCAGATTGTAGGCGCGCTTCATGTAGCTGATGATCGCGCTGTCGAGTTCGTCGCCGGCGATGCGGATCGACTTGGAGAACACGATGCCGGAAAGTGAGATAATCGCGATCTCGGTGGTTCCGCCTCCAATGTCGACGATCATGTTGGCCGCGGGTTCGTCGATCGGCAAACCGACCCCGATGGCAGCCGCCATCGGTTCGGGAATGGTGATGACGTCGCGGGCGCCGGCTCGAGTGGCGGAATCCTTGACCGCCCGTTTTTCGACTTCGGTGATCCCGGACGGGATGGCGATAACGACGCGTGGCGCGACCCGAAAGGAGTTGCTGTGCACTTTGCGGATAAAATAGCGCAGCATCGCCTCGGTCACATCGAAATCGGCGATGACCCCGTCCTTCATCGGGCGGATCGCCGTGATGTTTCCGGGCGTGCGCCCTAGCATCCGTTTTGCTTCGTCTCCGACCGCACGGACTTTTCGGGTGGCAGTGTCGATCGCGACCACCGAGGGTTCGCGCAGGACGATCCCCTTATCTTTCACATAAACGAGGGTGTTGGCGGTTCCGAGATCGATGCCGATGTCGTTGGAAAAATAGCCGAGCAATTTGGACATGATGGCGATACGTGGGGCGGCTTCGCCACCGGTGTGAGACAATCGTCGAGTCGCGAGGGTGTCAACGGGCGAAACGTCGGTATAAACGTCGGCGAACGGTTCGTGGCTTGCGTCGAGGGCGATCGCGCGAAATACATGACCTCCTCCCAAGAGGGAGGTTAGGTAGGACGCGATGAGGACATGAGATCGGGTCTCATTTATTGGTTGCAATCGGCTTCACTTAAAACGAGATTCATTCTCATGAATTAAGCCAATAACCTTCGACCGAACGATTCGCTCAACCACCGGGGGATCGGTTTTGCCGTCCGGGTCGACCGCCCTTCCGAGATTGTCTCAGCCGTTCGTCTTGAGCATCGCCGCCACTGCCGAGCGGAATTCCCCGGTGGAAAAAGGCTTGGGTACACAGGAACGGCCGTTCTCTCGCAGGAACGTCTGCAGCGTCGAATTGACCACGTCCCCGGTCATGAAAAGCATGCGTTTGGCCGAAGCGGGATCGTGGGCGAGGAGATGCTCGTAGAGTTTGACCCCGCTCATGCCGGGCATTTTCCAATCCGAAACGATGATTTCGAACTTCGCGTTGCGGAGAATCTCCACCGCCTTTTCGCCATCTGTCACCGTTTCCACGAGACAGCCTTCGCGTTCGAGCAATTCGCGGATCAGGGCGAGGATCCACGGCTCGTCGTCGACGACGAGGACATTGTGACCCGCGAGGGAGGACTCCGCCCGGTCGGCACCTTGTTCGGCGTCGATCGATCGGCGCGGCGTATCCTTGGCGGCCGGGAACTCGATTCTGAACGTCGCGCCGTGTCCCAGCTCGCTGTGGACGCCGATTTTTCCACCGTGTTCCTGGACGATGCCGTAAGTGAGGCTCAATCCCAGCCCGGTCCCTTGGCCGACCGGTTTGGTGGTGAAGAAGGGGTCGAAGATCTTGGCAAGGTTCGCCGGGGAAATGCCGGGTCCATTGTCCTTGAATTCGACGATCGCGACCTCTCGGGAGCCATGGGTTCGCACCGTGATTTCGCCCTCCCTCTGCACCGCTTGCATCGCCTGACGCGCGTTGGCGAGAATGTTGACGAACACCTGCTGCAGCTGGTGCGAATCGGCCATGATCGACGGGAGCGTGGGAGCGTACTCCTTGTGGACCTTGATGTTGCTCGTGCGCATGTCGTACGCCATGATTTCGAGCACTTCGTCGACGACCGCGTGCAGTTCGACCCGCCTTCGTTCGGGCGTGTGCTGGCGTGCGAAGCCGAGCAAACTTTGGACGATCTTGTGGCAACGATGTGCGCTCTTCGCGATGAGCGTGAGTTGCTGCCGGGCTTTCTCGTCTTTTTCGTCGAGGACCAACAACTCCGAGAATCCGATCACGGCGGTCAGCGGATTGTTCAGCTCGTGTGCCACTCCCGCCACGAATTGGCCCACGGCCGAGAGCTTTTCGCTCTGCACCAGCTGGCTCTGCGTTGTTTTGAGCGTGGTCACGGTCTTCTCCAATTCCTCCCGCGAACTTTGCAGATTGGCGGTCATGTGGTTGAAGGCCTGCGCGAGCTCGCCAATTTCGTCGTTCGCGTAGGTTTCGACCCGCTTGGAAAAGTCGCCGCGACCGACCGCTTCGGTGCTGTCTCTCAATTCGCGCAAGGGACGAATCAGGCGACGGATGGCGAGGCTGACGATCAACCCGCTGAGCAGGATACCCAATACGCCGAGTCCGACGAGGGTGCGGCGGGTTTGGCTCAAGTCTTCCAGACGTTGTTCGTAGGACGAGAGCAGGAGATAGCGAAAGCCGCGCTGGGGGCTCACCCGGTCGTAGTTGCCGGACAAGGCGAGAAAGTGCTCGTTCTCCGCTTCGATCGAGCGCGTGAGGGAGGCCTCCACGAGACGCCGGCTGCTCCTCGCCGGCTCGACCATTTGCTTGAGCACCTCGCGGGTGGATTCGCCCGGCGGGAGCGTCGAGGCGGCCGTAAGGTCGTCCGTGGCGATCACGATCTCGGCCTGTGTGAGCGCTTTGAAGTCCCGCACCGCCGTGTCCCCAATTCGAATACCGATCGTAAGCGCGCCCACGACCGGCCCAGTTTCCCGCGAGGTCACGGGCACGGAGACCACATTATACGCGCGCCCGCCGAGCGAGACACTTCCTTTGCCGAGGTCACCGGCCAGTGCAATGCGGGTCAAGGTGGAGGCCGCACGTTCGAATCCGTCGATCGACAGCGTGGGTTCGCGTTGCGCGCTCGCGAGGCGGTTTTCTTCGCCATCGATGAAAAGGATCACTTCACTTTCCTCTCCGAATTCCTCGAGGAGCTCGGCAAGGAAAGCGACCATCGTTTTGGCGTCCCCTTTGATCGCCACGGCCTTGAAACGCGGTTCGTTGACGACATTGCGGAAGCGAAACTGCAGATTGCGCGAACGAAATTCGAGCGACTCGAGGAACACCGCCTCGGCCGAGGTCAGGGTGCGTTCCGCGTCCGCGAGGACCTGCTGCGTGATGTGTCGGTTGACGACCCAGACCGTGACGGTGGGCAACAGGATCAAAGGCAACAACACCGCGCTCAGGGCCTTGGTTTGAACGCTCAGGCGGAGCGGACGGCGCAGAAGCGACATGATCTATTTCGCGGCGGGCGGTGCAAAACCCAGCGTAAAATCCTGCTTGAGGTCGCCTCTTTCTGGGACGACGACCTGGACGGTTTGGCTGGGCAGTCGCTCGTGCCAGGCTTTCAAACGATAAGTGCCCGGCGGCACACCCTTGATCGTAAAACGACCCTTTCCGTCGGTCTTGGCGAAAAAGGGATTCGGCACGACGTAGACGATGCAGGTCATTTTGGTGTGGATCGCGCAAAAGACGTCTACGCGCCCAATCTTTTCGAATGTGATTTCCGGAACCTTCTCGTTCTTGTACAGCCCGAGATCGAATTCCTTGGCGTCGGACATCGCAAAGCGATATCCAACCCGACAAAGATATACGTGTCGCGCATGACCGGAGCCTCGAAAAACAATTTGGCTTCATCGACTCTGAATTCGGAGTTAGGGAACTGTCCCGCCGAGCCCGTGCGGAAAAAAGCCAGGCCGGCTTCACCGGAAATCCGCACGGTGCGATTGCGATTTCCATCCGTGGCAGTGACGCGCTCGGATGACGAGGCGTCCTTATCCTGGAGCCGTTGCAATTCGCGGTCGTGGCGTTCGCTTGCGCCGAGCACCGCGTCCATTTTCGCGCCGAGTGCCTCGATCGTCCGTTGTTGAGCCAGGATCTGCACTTGCAGCTGCCGGTTTTGCTCCTGAAGCGCCCGGAGGTCGGCGTCGACCGATTCTGCGGCATTCAAGTGCGCCGCTAAGAAAAAACAACCGACCGAAAGCAGGAAGGAGAAGGACGATCCGGCGAAGCGAAACGCCATAAGCGATAAGGGAAAACCTTTCCTATTCTGTACACGGGCCGCCAACTGGCAAGCACGTCTCGTTTCGATTACCGAGCGGACGCGGCCATCAGCTCGGGAAGGATCGAACCGAGTCCTTTGTATGCGACAAGCGGTGCCGGCATTGTGCGGACCGCTCGGTGGAAACCGGGGCGAATGGCGGGATTGTCGAGGACGTTCCTCAGCGGAATCACCCGCAGCGCGATCCCGAAAAGAATCCCGCCGGTCTCCGGAAGCGTCGCGAGAATTTGGTCTTCGATACGCAGAAAGGTGCGCTCGAGCGAAAGCGGCGTCGAGAGTCGAGGACGCCCGAGCGCGGGGTGGAGATTGAGTTCGGGCGTTGCGGCCAAGCCCCAGTTCGAGCGTTCGTAGGGAGCTCCGGGTTTCAACTTGGCCAAGAACTGTCCGATCGTCGGCCCGAGCGACGGGTTCAGCTCGGGAACCACTCCGTGGATCCGGTCCAGGGTGAGACCGATTTTTTCGGCCAGCGCCCACCAGGAAGGGAAGCAGACGACCCCTGCGCGCAGGCGGAATTCTCCCAGCGGGTCTTTCGCCAGGAGGAGAAAGTCGGGTTCGAGGGCGGTGCCCAACCGCTGCAACCGAGCGGGCACCTCGACGGGAGCGGAAGGCGACAGCGCGGGCCCTCTATTTTGTCGCCAAGTATCCACAGTGCATTCGAATTCGTCGATCAAATCGGCGGAATCCGGGGTTCCGAGGGCATAGCGAGACGGATCTTCCGACAGCCAGCGTCTGCGTTCGGCGAGCGCTGCCGGGTCCTGGGTGGCGAAAAATGCAGGAAGGTCTCCGCGACGTAGCGTCAGATGGAAGCGGTAGTCCTGATCGGGAAAAAGGTCGATGAGCTCGAATGCCATATCCGCGAAGTCGAGCTACGCAGGTTCCGTCGCTGCGCTGAAGCCGAATCGACGGACCCATTTTGTGACGGGCAGGTGATATTACGGATTGTCGACGTGTTTTGCATTGCCCGGAGGCGTGCGGTGCTCTCCTGAATCGCCCGGTTGAAACTCACGCTCGTCACCGAAACCTTTCCTCCGGAGATCAATGGCGTCGCGATGACCTTGCGGCATTTGGTGGAGGGACTCGCCGGGCGCGGGCACGAAGTCTCGGTGTGTCGACCGCGTCAGGGAAAAGGCGATACGGATAATGTCCGTCATGGATGGAGCGAACTCCTCTTTCCGGGGATGCCGCTTCCGGGTTATGCGATGCTCAGGATGGGAATGCCGGCGTTCGGTCGGCTGCGGCGGCAATGGAGTGCGGAGCGGCCGGACGTGGTGCATGTGGCGACGGAAGGACCGCTGGGCTGGTCGGCGCTGCGTGCTGCGGGTGCCCTTGGGATTCCGGTCAGCAGCAGCTTTCACACGAATTTTCACCATTACAGCCGCCATTACGGTGCGGCTTGGCTGACCCGTCCCGCCTTGGCCTATCTCCGCTGGTTTCACAATCGAGCTCGGATCACGCTTTCGCCCACGGCCGAACTTAATACCGAACTTGCGCGTGACGGCTTTCGAGGCCTCCGCCTGCTCGCGCGGGGCGTGAACACAAAACGGTTTTCGCCTCGGGCACGCGACGAGTCCCTGCGCCGCAGTTGGGGTGCCGAGCGCGACGACTTGGCGGTCATCCATGTCAGCCGTCTTGCGAAAGAGAAAAACTATCCGCTCGTGTTGAGGTGCTGGGAGGCGATTCGTGCGCGTCACCCGCGAGCCCGGTTCGTGCTCGCGAGCGACGGTCCCATGCGCAAAAAACTACGACGGCTGGCGCCTTGGGCGCAACACACCGGATTTTTGTCGAGCGACGAGTTGGCGCGTCATTATGCGTCGGCCGATCTCTTTCTCTTTGCGAGCCTGACGGAGACCTTCGGAAATGTGGTGACCGAAGGGATGGCAAGCGGACTCCCGGTTCTGGCCTACGATTATGCGGCACCGGCTCGCTTCATCCGGTCTGGAGAAAACGGAGTGACGGTGCCGTTCGATCGTCCGGATCTTTTTTTTGAAGCGGCGCTTGTCCTTGCCGCGGATGCACCGCTCCGCCTCCGTTTGGGAGAGGCGGCCCAGTCGACCGCGCAAACGATTCCTTGGGAACCGGTCGTGGCCGGCTTTGAGGCGGACTTGCGTTCCCTTCTGGCCCTTTAGCGACAGGCCTGTCTGCGTGGTGCCGGTGAAAGCTCGTTTCATTTTCAATCCGCATTCGGGGCGCAATGCCCGGAATCCCTACCTCCTTGAACGCGCGCGCGCGTTCATTTGGGAAAATCGACTCGCTGCCGAGGTCGTCCTGACCGAACGCCGCGCTCATGCGACCGAACTGGCGCGGCGGGCGGTCGCCGAGGGGTGTTCGCTGGTGGTGGCGATTGGCGGCGACGGGACCTTGAACGAGGTCGCCACCGGATTGATCGGGTCGTCCGCCGCGCTTGGACTGATCCCGTGTGGATCCGGAAACGGGCTGGGCCGGCATTTGGGCATTCCCAATCCCGGGCGGGGTGCCTTTAAAACCTTGCTGCACGGCCGGGTGCGCACGATCGACACCGGCGTGGTCGACGGGCTGCCGTTTTTCAACGCGATGGGCGTGGGCTTCGATGCGGAGATCAGCGCGCGCTTCAATCGACTGACGAAACGGGGATTCTCCGCCTACGTGCGAACGACCGCCGGGCTTTTCTTTCAGTATCGGCCCGGCCTTTACACGATTCGTTCCGGGGACACCGAGCTGAAGACCACGGCGTTTCTCGTTACGGTGGCCAATTCCGATCAGTACGGCAACGATTGCTTTATCGCTCCCGGCGCGACCGTCGACGATGGGCTGCTCGACCTGACCGTGATAAAAAGGGCGTCGCTCTTCGGTGCCGTTCCGCTGGCTGCGCGGCTCTTCACCAAATCGATCGATCGAAGCGGGGCGATTACGCGGTTACGGGGGGCGACCTTTGTCCTGGAACGGCCGTCCGCGGGTCCGATCCATACGGATGGGGAAGTGCACGAGGCGGGCGCACGGATGGAAATCTCCGTTCGCCCCCAAAGTCTTCGCGTGATGGTGCCGGATTTAACCTCTCGTCCGTGACAATCGCGTAACGTTTGCGTCCGGGGTCTAGGCGGCGGGGCTGGACTTTGCTATGGTCTCGTGCCGATGGAACACAAACCGCTCCGCGTCAAAACGATCGTTTTATCCGACGTTCATCTGGGCACCTTCGACTGCAAGATCGACGAGGTGAATCACTTTCTCAAATACACACGCTGCGATAAACTGATTCTCAACGGGGACATCATCGACGGCTGGCGATTGAAGCGAGGCGGTTACTGGCCGAAGTCGCACACGCGTTTCCTTCGACTGGTGTTAAAAAAGCTGGAGAAGAAGAACACCGAAGTCGTCTACCTGCGCGGCAATCACGACGACGTTCTCTCGAAGTTTCTGCCGATGACCTTCGAGAATCTCCGTATCGCGGAGGACTATGTGCACGTCACGCCGAAAGGGAACTACCTCGTTCTTCACGGCGACGTCTTCGACACGATCGTCAAGAACTTCGTCTTTCTGGCTTACGTGGGCGACTGGGGTTATCGCGCACTCATGCGGATCAATCGGTTTTACAACGCGTGGCGGGCGTGGCGCGGCAAGGAGTATTATTCCTTCAGCAAAGCGGTCAAAGCCCGGGTGAAGTCGGCGGTCAGTCACGTTTCCAAGTTCGAGGACCACATCGCGGACCTCGCCCGCAGCCGCGGGTGTGTGGGCGTGATGTGCGGTCATATCCATACCGCGGCGGACAAGATGCTCGGCCCGATCCACTATCTGAATTCGGGCGATTGGGTGGAGTCGCTCACCGCGATCGTGGAGCACCTGGATGGACGCATCGAGCTCGTCGATTTCGCCCACTTTCGTTTGGACTATCCCCTCGACGACGCAGCCGGAGCCGAGCCCGGAGAAAACGAGACTGAGCACATCCGCGTGGCGGTCGCGACGGAATCTGCGGTGAGCGTGGCGTAAAGACGGGTGCGAGGCTCCGTTGGGGCCACGGTCCCGAGACAATCTCGCGTCCTGGCGGAAGCTCGGACGCTAGAGTTTGGAGTCCGGACTTCAGTCCGTCCGGAGCGATTGCAATCGGATTTCGGACGGCCTGAAGGCCGGACTCCAAACGTTTTTGCAGCGCGGGAGAGTCATCGGAATTTTCCCGGCGCCAGATTCGACCCCCACCCTCAGCTCCTTGGGAGACCCGCGGCGAGATCGGCGGCGACGATCCGGAGGCGGGAAACGATCGCGTCGGCCTGGCCGAGGTTTTCACGGATGCAATTCACCAGGACGGAGCCGACGACGACACCATCGGCGTATTTGGCGATGGTGGCGACGTGTTCGCGTTTCGAAATGCCAAACCCCACCACGACCGGGAGCGAGGTGTTCGCTTTGATCTGTGCGACCGCGGTCGCGACGTTGTCCGCGACGGAATCCTGTACCCCCGTGACCCCTTCGCGGGAAACGTAATAAATGAAGCCGGTGGCGGCGCGGGCGATGGTAGGCAGCCGTGCGGCCGGGGTCGTGGGTGCGACGATGAAAACGGTGCGGATCTCGTGTTTACGCGCCAAACCGGAAAGCTCCGCCGCTTCCTCCGGCGGCAGATCGAGCGTGAGCATCCCGTCGACCCCGGCTTCATGTGCGGCTTTCAGGTAGGCGTCGCTCCCATTCGAAAAGACGAGATTGTAGTACGTGTAGAAAACGATGGGCACCGCGGGAAACTCCGTGCGGACGCGCTTGACCAGTCCGAAAACCCGCTCGGAGGTCATCCCGGAGGCGAGCGCCCGCTGTGCCGCGAGTTGGTTGGTCGGACCGTCGGCGAGCGGGTCGGAGAACGGGACACCCAGCTCCAGGACATCGACCCCGTTCTGTAAGAGTGTGCGACAGGCGGCCAGCGAGGTGTCGAAATCCGGGTCGCCGGCGCAAAGATAGGCGACGAAGACGGCGCGATTCTCGGCGTGGGCTCTGGCGAACGTGGAGGCGATGCGGTCCATGGAGGAAAAGTCACGCAGTTGGCCGGAAATCCCGGAAGAAAGACATCAAAAAGTCGCTGCCGGGCTGGCACCGGCCTCTTCCTCGGGTCGGCACAGTCGTGGGGCGACGAGCCCGAGCCGCGCTTCTCCTTCCCGGAGAATCCATTTGCCCGTGACGGCCGCGGATCCTAGGGTGGCGGACTCCATGAGCGATCTCCCGGCCGACAATTCCCATGACCAGCACGCCGTCAGGCTGGCAAAGCTCGCCGAGTTGCGAGCCGCGGGCAACGACCCCTTCCGCGCCCATTTTGCGACGACCCATTTTGGAGACGACGCACGCAAGCTGTATGTGGACGGACAGGACAATGCGGTGAAGGTTTCGGTCGGCGGCCGCCTCGTGATCATTCGCGACATGGGCAAGAGCCAGTTCGTGAAGATTTTCGACCAACAGGGCGGGTGCCCGGCCGGTCCATTGCAGCTTTATGTCAAAAAGGACGTAGTCGGCGACGACGCTTACGTTGCGTTCAAGAAGCTCGATCTAGGCGATATTCTGGGCGCGGAAGGCACGCTCTTCAAGACGAAGACCGGCGAGGTGACGGTGCGGGTGGAACGTTACGTTTTGCTGGCCAAGGCGCTGCGGCCTCTGCCGGAAAAGTGGCACGGGCTGAGCGATCCGGAGCAGGTCTACCGGCAGCGCTATCTCGATTTGATCGTCAACCCGGAGTCGCGTGCGCGTCTGTTGCTTCGTTCGCGCATCGTTTCCCACCTTCGTCGTTTTTTGGAGTCGCGGCAGTTCATCGAGGTGGAAACCCCGGTATTGCAGAACGTCGCCGGAGGCGCGGCGGCACGTCCCTTCACCACTCACCATAATGCGCTTGGAATGGATTTCGTTCTCCGCATTTCGCTCGAGCTGTACCTGAAGCGTTTGCTGGTGGGGGGCATCGACCGGGTGTTCGAGATCGGACGCAACTTCCGCAACGAGGGAATCTCTCGCCGTCATAATCCCGAGTTCACGATGCTTGAAGTGTATCAAGCCTACAGCGACTTCCGCGGAATGATGGAGCTCGTGAAGAGCCTGCTCCAGTCCCTTTGCACCGACATCCTGGGCGTTTCCACCATCACGCACGCGACGAGCGGTCAGGAGATCGACTTTGCGGGCGAGTGGCGCGAGGTGCCCTATAAACAGCTGATCCGTGAGGCCACCGGCGACGCGGAATGGTTTTCCCGTTCGAAGGCCCAGAAGATTTCCGGGGCCGAGGCATTGGGGCTGAAGGTCGATCCGATGTGGGAGGAATTCGAGATCACCAACGAAATTTTTTCCAAGAAGATCGAGCCGACCCTGATCCAGCCGACGTTCGTCACCCACCTGCCCAAGGAACTGTGCCCGCTGGCCAAACTGAATGCCGAAGATCCCAGCGTCTTGGACGTGTTCGAACTCACCATCGGCGGGATGGAAATCGCGCCGGCGTATAGCGAGCAGAACGATCCGATCGAGCAGCGGCGGATGTTCGAAAGTCAGGCCGGGGCGGAGCGGCAGAAGGTCGACAACGATTTCCTATTGTCGTTGGAGCATGGCATGCCGCCAGCCGGGGGAATGGGGATCGGGATCGATCGCCTTTGCATTCTGCTTTCGGGTGCGGAGAGTATTCGCGACGTCATTCTTTTCCCCCTGTTGAGAACGCAACCCGCCGCTCCTCAGGCCGCAGAATAGACCTTTTCGGCTCCTGAGGTTTCCGATGCCTTGGTTTCTCTATCTCGCCCTTAGACAGCTTTTCCCGTCGGGACGACGGTTTCCGTTTTTCACGGCGATTTCCGTTCTTGGAGTCGCTCTCGGGGTCGCCTTGCTGGTGGTGGTGATGAGTGTGATGGGCGGATTCGGATACGAAATCCGCCGCATGATCGTCGAGACCGAGGGGGAGGTTCAGGTAAAAAGTCGGGCTCCGATCGCCGACTCGGCCGAGTTGATCAAACAGATCGAGACGGTGGAGGGCGTCGCCGCCGCCACACGGTATGCGTCCGGTGTCGTCATGATTTTGCGCGAAGGGCGTCCGGCATTTCCACTCATGCGCGGGCTCGACCTCGATTCGGTCGAGCGAGTGGCGAATCTGGGGCGCTATGTCCGGGTGGGCTCGCTCGACAATCTGGACGACGATTCGGTCATTCTCAGTTCCCAATTGGCGCGCTCGATCGGGGTGTCGGTCGGCGACTCGCTGGAAGTTTATTCGCCATTGATGATGGAGCGTTTGCGGAGCGACGAGGTGTTCTTTCCTCGCGAGGTGAAGGTCGTCGGTATTCTCGAGATCGGGCACCAACAGCTCGATAGCAGCATGCTCTATTGCACGCTGCGCCTTGCGCAGGATCTCTACGCGTTGGAGTCGACCGTGCACGGCATCAATGTTCGCGCCAAGCCAGGGGTACACGAAGACGACCTGGCCGCTCGCTTGAACGGAGCGGGCCTGCCGAGGGGCATCGTCGCTTATTCGTGGATGGATAGCTTCGAGGAATTCCTTTGGGTGCTCAATCTGGAGAAGAGCATGATTTTCTTTCTCCTCCTTTTCATCGTGATCGTCGCGGCATTCTCGGTGACGAGCTCCCTCCTGATTTCGGTTGTGCGTAAAACGCGGGAGATCGGCTTGCTCGGAGCCTTGGGCGCTCGGGCGAGCGGGGTGGCCGCTTGTTTTTGCGCCCAAGGTCTGCTCATCGGCATGCTGGGAACCGGGGTGGGTTTGGGACTGGGTTTTGCGGCGCTGGCGGTGCGCAACGATGCGGTCATGCTGATCGCCCGGCTGACGCAACGGGAAGAGGCGCTGCGGCGCTTCTACCAATTTACCAATCTCCCGACGCATACGGCGACGAGCGATATCGTGCTCATCGTCACGCTGACGATCGGAATCTCTCTCCTGGCCGGCCTGCTGCCCGCGTGGCGCGCGGCCAAACTCAAACCGGTGGAGGCTTTCCGCAATGAATAGCCCTCGGGCGGCCGCCGTCTTGCGCGCGACCGGATTGCGCAAGAGCTACTTGAGTGGCGATCGCCCGATCGACGTGCTCACGGGTGTCGATCTGGAGGTGATGGCGGGAGAGAGCGTGGCGGTGCGCGGAGAATCCGGGGCAGGGAAATCCACGTTACTCAATCTGATCGCCGGATTGGATACGGCGGATGCGGGAACGCTGACCTGGGGAAACGAGATCGTCACGCAGAAGACCGCGACCGTCCGTCGCAACCGTTATCTCGGGATGGTTTTTCAGTCCTTCTATTTAATTCCCGAGCTTATTGCGCTCGAGAATGTGCTCATGCCGCGGCGCATCGGTGGAAAGATCGATACTGCCGCGCGCGCGCGGGCGGGCGAGTTGCTCGTCAAGGTGGGCTTGGGCGAGCGTGCGCAGCACCTGCCTTCCCAGCTTTCCGGCGGCGAGCGCCAGCGCGTCGCGGTCGCGCGGGCGTTGATGAACGAACCGCCGTTGTTGCTGGCCGACGAGCCGACCGGGAATTTGGACGAGCGGACCGGCGACGCGGTCATCGAGTTGCTGCTGGGCCTTTGCGCCGCGACGGGAACCGCCCTCATTTTGGTCACCCACAATGCCGCTCATGCGGCCAAAACCGGACGCGTGCTCATGCTGCGCGCCGGAAAACTTCATCCTCATGGCGTCTGATTCCTCGGTTCGTTGCGGTGTCGCGGGTGTCGGTTCGCTGGGACAGCATCACGCGCGTGTTTACAGCACGCTTCCCGGTGTCGAATTCGTCGGATTTTACGAGACGAACGATGCCCGCGCATTGGAAGTCGGTGCGAAGTTCGGCGGTCGACGTTTCGCCTCGCTCGAGGAGTTGGGCGAGGCGTGCGATGCGGTTTCCGTGGTCGTCCCGACGGACAAACACGCGCTGGTGGCGCTGCCCCTCCTGGCGAAGGGGTGTTATCTCATGATCGAAAAGCCGCTGACGGCGACGTTGCCGGAGGCCGAAGACGTTCTGGCCGCAGCGACGGCAGCGGGCACGTGGGTGCAGGTGGGACACATCGAGCACTTCAATCCAGTGATGGCTTTTCTCGAGAAGGAAGTGAGCGATGCGCGTTTCATCACAACGGAACGTCTCGCCCCTTTCACGCCGCGCGGTACCGAAGTCGGTGTGGTGCTGGATCTGATGATTCACGATATCGGGATCGTCCTGGAACTCGTGAAATCGCCGGTCGAAAAAATCGATAGTGTCGGCTTGAGCGTGCTCTCGAAGACCGAGGACATTGCGAACGCGCGTATCCAGTTCGCCAACGGATGCGTGGCCAATTTGAGCGCAAGCCGGATGAGTCTGAAAAAGGTCCGCGAAATCCGCGTTTTTCAATCTACGGCGTATCTCTCGTTCGACTTCATGAACCAGACCGGTCACCTCGTGAAACGTTCGGCCATGCTCGAGTACGCGGGCAAGATCATGTCCGGGGAGGTCAAACCGGGCGATATGACCTCGGTACCGCTGGAGGCCGTTCCCATCGAGAAAGGCGAGCCGCTGGCGCTCGAGCTGGCGCATTTTGTCGACAGCGTCGCACGGGCCAAGCAACCGAAGGTCGGCGGCGCCCTCGCTAAAACCGCGCTCGAGGTCGCGATCGCCATCACCGGCCAGATCCGCGCGGCCGCCCTGAAGCGTTAGGCCCGTTTCGCACGGACTCGCATGAGCACGATCCGATCCGATCTGCACGACTTGCGGCTCCGTCCCGCTCGACGCCCGGAACCGAGAAAGGTGCTTCTGCCGTCTCCGCTCCAAGGCGAGGTCGATCTCTTGATGATCGCAGGGGAACACTCCGGCGACGAGCATGCGGCGCGTCTGATCCGCTCGCTTCGCTCCAGCCAGCCGGGCCTGCGGATCGCCGCCTTGGGAGGACCCGAGATGTCCGAAGCCGGCGCTCAACTCCTGCACGATTTGACGGCGTCCTCGGTGGTGGGGCTGGTAGAAGTCCTGAAAAATTATCCCTTCTTCCGGGCGCTCTTCGACGCGACGCTCGCCTGGATTGCCGAGCATCGGCCGCGCGCGGTGTTGTTCGTCGACTATCCCGGCTTCAATCTTCGACTGGCGGCGGCGCTGCGCGAGCGCGGGATCAGCCTCAAGGGAGGCGGGGCGGTCCGGACCCTCTTTTATATCTCTCCTCAGATCTGGGCGTGGAAAGCGAAAAGGCGATTCACGATGGCGCGCGATCTCGATGCGCTGGCGGTGATCTTTCCCTTCGAGGTCGCGTGTTACGCGGATACGACCTTACCCGTGACCTTCGTCGGCCATCCTTTTCTGGAGGATGGGCACGTGGCGCCCGTCCGCTACGATCCGACGGGACCGATTCTTTTGCTCCCGGGGAGTCGCAAACAGGCGGTTACGCGCATTTTTCCCGCGCTGCTGGCCGGGTTTCGGGCGTTTGGAAAACGCCCCGGAGCGGTGGTGTATCCCAGCGACTTGATCGGTCGGGTCATCGCCGAGGCGCATCCTCCCGCCAACGTCACCTTATTGCCGGCCGGGACCTGTGTGGCGGCCTCGGCGGTTCTCACGTCGAGTGGGACGATGTCGCTGCAATGCGCACTCGCGACGATTCCCGGTGCGATCGCCTACCGGGCCAATCCGCTCACCTACGCGATAGGACGCTGGCTTCTCACGGTAAAATACCTCGGCATCGCCAATTTGCTGCTGAACGAAACGATGTATCCGGAATACATCCAGGCCGCAGCGACGCCGCAAGCGCTGGCCGCAGAGTTGAAAGCGGCCTGCGACGACCCGCAACGCGCCGTGAAGACGGCGGAGCAGGCCGGGCGATTGCGGGAGATTTTGCGTCAACCGGCCGGGATGACGGCGGCAACCTGGTTGCTGCACCGGCTTTCGGCCGCGTAGTCGAAAACCGGCGACAGCCTAGCTGACTAGGTCTCCGTCGCCCGGGTGGGCAGTTCGCCGACGACGGGGATTCGTTGAGTTGCGATCGGCATGGTGGGATCGTTCGGAAGGACATTCTTTGTCGGCGCGGCGGCAGGAAGTGCGACTTGCCGCCAGATGGCCTGCGCGCGTCCGGCGACCAAGGCGCGGGCTTTGGAAACCTCGGCTTCGCGGGCGGCGCGATTGTCTTCCGCAATGCGCGCGAGATCGTCGAGATTGTAAACGAAGGCATTCTCCAATTGGGCCACGTTGGGCTCGACGTCGCGGGGGAGGGCGAGGTCGATGAAGAACAGCGGCTGCGCCGGCCGGCGCCTCAGCGCGGTGGTCGCGGCAAAATGGGTCACGACCGCCGCGGGTGCGGCGGTCGAGCAGACGACGATGTCGAACTCGTGCAGATGCACGGGCATGTGTTCGAACGGCAGCGCCACTGCGCCGAAGCGCGTCGCGAGCTCCATCGCCTTGACCAACGTACGGCTGGCCACGGTGAGCGATTCGACGCCGCGGCTTTGGAACGCCACGGCGGTTTTTTCCCCGATATCGCCCGCGCCCAGCAGCAGGACGCGCGCCGAGCGCAGGTCGCCGAAAATCGTCAGGGCAAGATCCACCGCGACATTCGCGATACTCACCTGGCCGACCGTGATGGCGGTGTGGGTGCGGATGTATTTGGCGCCTTGAAAGGCCTTTTGAAAAACGCGATTCAAGACCGCACCGACGGTTCTACGGTCCTGTGCCGTTTGATAGGCGGTCTTCACCTGGCCGAAGATTTCGTTCTCGCCCAACATTTGGGACTCGAGGCCCGACGCGACCGCCAGCAGATGGGCGATTGCGTCCGCACCACCGGCAAAATATCGGACCGCGGCCAGCTGTTCGGGCGGAAGATCGCATGCCGCGCAGTATTCGGCCTGGAGACGGTCGATGACAGCTCCGCTCTCGGCTACTCCATAGATTTCGACACGGTTGCACGTATTGAGAACGGCGAGTTCTCGAAGACCGTCGATCCGCTCGGCGACCGATTGAAAGGCGGCGAGTCTGTCCGACGTGAGCGCCAACTTCTCGCGAATTTCGAGAGGAGCGGTGAGGTGGTTGGCCCCGACGACGAAAAAATTCGGGCCGGAAAAAAAGTCGCTGGCGCTCATTTTCCGGGGCCGGTGACGAACGACGACGGCGAGTTCGGCGTTGAGTTGCGACTCGCATCCACCGGTCCGAGGGAAAGCAGAGCCGCCGCGAAGAGCGCCACGCACACCCAGGCAAGTCGTTTGGGGAGGAGCACGCCGCGCAAACGCAGCCCCAGTGCGAGGGCGTAGGTGGACCAAATGCCGACGGTCGAAAGGATCTTCGAAAGATTGACGACGTGGATATCCCGCAGCCACCACGCCGAACCCACCGCGAGGGAAGCGCCGAGGAGGGCGACTCCGGCGATCAGCAGGCGAAGGCTGATGTGATCGAGATCGACGATCGGCGGGAGAAAGGCAAAGGCACCATTCAGTCGTTTGTTCTTCAGCGACGAGTGACGGAGCAGAAAGAGAATCGATGTCAGCGCGAGCAGCGCGAAGACCCCGTAGCTGAAGAGGGCGAGAGCGGCGTGGAATTCGATCCAGGCATTGCCGCCGAAAATCCCCACGCGGCGGGTGGCATCCCAGGCGGGAATGCTCAACGAAATCACCGCCAACGCGGCCGAAAGCATCGCGGTGAAATACCCGAGCAAGCTGACGCGAAAAGTCGCTCCAATCAGCAAATACAGGGTGGTCGCGGACCAGCCCGTGAACTGGAAAATCTCCAGGTGGTTTCCCAAGGGACATCCGCGCACCTCCATTCCACGGACATAAAGTCCGATCGTCTGAAACGTATAGCCCGCTACGACGATCAGGTACATCACGCCGCGCGAATGCTGCCGCTTGCGCAAGACCGCGACCGTCCCGAGGATCAATCCGGTAAGGTAGCAAGCGGCGCCGAGCCAGAGCCAGAGGCGATCTGTGGGCAGGGACATAAAGAGCAGTATACGCTGTACAAGCGATGGAAGGGCGCAAGTTTCAGGTTTAAGCGTCGACGACCAAAGGGCAATCGATTGGACTTAGGGACGCCTCACCGCTTAGGCGGTCGCCACCCAGAACCGGCATTCGTCGGAGAAGTCGCGGACGGGTTTGCTTTCCTTGGCAAGGTTTCTCCGCATCTCGTCGTAGACGTGCGTCCACCCGGTGGCGGCGAGGTCTTCGAGAATTTCGGCTCTGACCGGCAGATGCATGAAGGTGCGTCCTGCCTCGTCTTCGAAATAGCGATCGCCGAAGTCGACGAGGCGCCTGTCCTGCAGGCCCCTCGCCCAGCGCGCTTCCTCCAAGCGCCAGAGGGCACGCTCGGTCCGGGAATCGTCGCGGTCATGGGTGGTAAAAAGGAAAGGTGCGCCCGGTTTGAGGACGCGGCGCGTTTCGCGCAGCGCGGTTCGCCGTCGTTCGCGTCCCGGGATCTGCATCAACCCATTGAAAAGAAAGATCGCGCCTTCGAACGGGACGTCGGCCAAATCCGCGGGCAGCGCGGTGGCGTCCGCATGTCGCAGCACGAGATTGCGGGCACCTTTCTCCGCGGCCAGCGCCCGGGCCTGGTCGATCAGCTGCGCGGCAAAGTCGATTCCGGTGAGGCGGGTGTATCCGAGCGTCCACAACGCCATGGCGACGCGCCCTGCGCCGCATCCCAACTCGAGCAGCGGAGCGCTGCGGTTGGGAAAGAAACGGTCGATCGAGAGCCGTTCCGATGCCCATAAACCGAGTTCGTGAGCCGCTTTGGTGTAGTGGACGACAGCGGTCAGGTCGTTGAAGTCGGCCTGGACGGTCGCTGCCGTGATTTTCGTTGCCACGGAAAAGTGAGGGGAAAGGGAGTTCGCGGATCAGGTCTTCCGCCAGGCGGCGATGAACATGCCATTGGCGTCGATTTCGTCCGGCCACAGCATCGCTTCGGTCTGCTCCGAATGAGCGTTCACTGGCATCGGCACAAATTCGGGGTGAGCGAGAGAGAACGCGTCGGTCACCGCGGTCGTCTCGCTGCGCGTCAGAGTACAGACCGCGTAAACGAGGCGACCGCCGGATTTGAGACCGCGCGCAGCGTTGTTCAAGAGGTTGGCCTGGACCGCGGCAAGTTCCGCGACGTCGGTCGGGCCGGTTGTCCAGCGGGCGTGCGGATTGCGCTGCCACGTGCCGACGCCGCTGCACGGGGCGTCGATCAAAATGCCGTCGAAAGGGGTTTTCGTGGGCAAGGTCTCGGTTCCGTCCCAGGAATCCACCCGCACATTGAAAAGCTTCGCCCGGGCGAAGCGGCGTTTCAGTAGTTCCAAGCGGCGGAGCGAACGATCCGTCGCCCACAGCGTGCCTCTGTTTTCCATCTGATCGGCGAGATGCAGGCTCTTGCCGCCTTCGCCCGCACAGGCGTCCCACCAGGTCTCGCCCGGTTTCGGCGCGCAGGCGTGACCGACCAGTTGCGAGGCGAGATCCTGGATTTCGAAGGCGCCACGCTGGAAGGCCTGCGTCGTGAAGAGGTCCCGCGTTCCGGTGAAACGCAGCGCCTCCGTCGTCTTCCGGGGAAAACCGTCGAGCGAGGTTTTTGCCGGCAAGGACGTGTGACCCAGCTCGCGCGACAATGCCGACCGGGTGCCGGGACGCGGTCGTATCCACAAAGCGGGTTCGAGTTGAAAATGGCGAAGCGTCTCCGGCGGCAAAACGACTTCGGCGGCGAGCCAGGTCGGGACCGCGCGCGCGGCAAGCGCCTCGACCTTGGTGGAAGTCGGGTCGCGCTCGAATTTGGCCTGGCGTTCGAGCGCGTCGTCGATTTGGAGCTGCCACGATTCGCCGGGCCGGAGCCAGTTGATCCAGCGGTAGTAACTGAACACCGCGCGCGAAACCGCGCTCCGCGCGGTCGCGGACAGGGCGCGGTTGGCCGCGAGTTCCTGCCGGAGCGCAGCGTCGGCCGGAAGCTTCGGGTTGACCGCGCGCAGGACGTGGGCGGCTCGGTTGAGGGTGGCTGGATCGAACATGACGAGAGGAAGGGCGCGGACCGGCCAGTGGGTCGATCGGAGCTTAATAGGACCAATAGAACCAATAGGAGGGACGCGACTTATAAAACGGGCTCGTCTATCGACCCGATCTGTTCTCCACGCCCTCTTCGTCCCGTTTCAGACCGGCGCAATCAGCCCGGTTTCTTTGTCCACCGGCGCGTTTCCTTGATCTCCAGCCTCTTGGCTTCGATCTGAACCCCGGCGACGGAGGGGTGTGCGCGGAGTTGCTGGAAAACCGGGCCCGAAAGCTTCCATCCCAAGGCGGTGCTCGCTTCGGCCAAGGGCGCAAAACGCTCCTCGAACACGAAGCCCAGGCTAATGCGGGTGTCCCCCACATATTTATCCAGCGTTTCCCGCAGTTGCTGGAGAAAGTCCGACGTCTCCGGGTGGGTGGGATTGAGCAGCCACGTTACCCGGCCGATGTGGTTGGCCACGTAGACGTCGAGCGGATAACATTCCTTCACATTGATCCGCGCGCCGTCATCCCCCTTGAGGATCGTGCCCAGGATCGCCAGCGGGGCATTTTCCACGAGGTGATGTCCGTAGGCGGCAAAGGCGTCCGCAAACATGTTGAGCGGCACTGACGCGCGTTTGGTCGCGAGGGTAAACGCCATCCACGGGCGGTTGTCTTTCTTCGACAGTTTCTTGGCGAAGTTGCCGGCGATGCCGCAGAGGCGGAACTCGGTGCGGTCCTCCTGATTGAGGAGCTCGTCCACGACGAAGGTGTCCAACACCTCGGCGAGGCCGAGGTAGGCATTCATCGGGTGGCCGGAAATATAGAACCCGAGGAGTTCCTTTTCGAAGAGGAGTCGCTCCGCCGGGGTGAAATCGTCGACCGGTTCGGTTTTCGGCGGTTCGGCCCCTTTTTTTCTGGCGGCGGCTTTGGGCGGGGGCGCCTTTTCCGTGAGCATGTCGAGGAACGTGTTTTGCCCGGCCGCACGATCCCGGGCCTGCGAGGACGCGGCGGCAAGAGCCGAGTCGATTCCGTCGAAAAGCCGTTTGCGCGAAGCGCCGGAATAGTCGAAGGCCCCGGTCTTCACGAGATGCTCGAGCACCCGTTTGTTCAGCGCTTTGGCATCGACCCGGCGGATGAAGTCGTCGAAATCGGCGTAGGGTCCGTTTTTCTCGCGTTCCTCGATGATCTTTTGGGCGGCGCCTTCGCCGACACCCTTGATTCCGGCGAGACCGAAACGGATGGAGCCACCGGTGATTTCGCCCGGCGCGAGGACGGGAGTGAAGCTTTCGCGGCTCTCGTTGATGTCGGGTCCGAGCACGATCAAACCCATCGCCTCGGCTTCGGCGACGAAGTGGGAGACCTTTTCGGCATTGCCCAGCTCGGTGGTGAGCACCGCGGCCATGAACTCCACCGGGTAATTGGCTTTCAGATACGCGGTTTGGTAGCTGATGACGGCATAGGCGGCCGAGTGGGACTTGTTGAAGCCGTAGCTCGCGAACTTGTTCAGCAGGTCGAAGATTTCGTTGGATTTCTTTTCCTCGATTCCGTGGAGCTTCCTGGCGCCTTCGACGAACTTCACCCGTTCCTTGGCCATCGCCTCGGCGTCCTTTTTACCCATTGCGCGACGGAGCATGTCCGCGCCGCCGAGGGTGTAGCCTCCAACGATTTTGGCGCATTCCATGACCTGTTCCTGGTAGACGATGATACCGTACGTTTCCTTGAGGATCGGCTCGAGCAAGGGATGCGGGTAGCTGACCGAGGCAGGGTCTTTTTTGCCGCGTGCGTAGTCGGGAATAAACGCCATCGGACCGGGCCGGTAGAGCGCTCCGACCGCGTTGATGTCGTCGATATTGGAGATGCCGACCAATTTCGACGCGTTCTGCATGCCTCCGGATTCGAGCTGAAAGACGCCCACGGTTTTGCCGGAGTTGAGCAGCGCGTACGTCTTGGGATCGTCGAAGGCGAGCGCCTCGATGTCGAAATCGGGCTTGGCCGTGCGGCGGATGTTGACCACGGCATCCGAGATCACCGTCAAGGTCTTCAGTCCGAGGAAGTCCATCTTGAGCAAACCGAGTTTGCCCACCGCGTTCATGTCGAATTGGACGGTGACGTCGTCTTCCTGCAGGGTCAGCGGGACGAAATCGTCGAGCCGTCGATCCGTGATGATGATGCCTGCCGCATGCTTGCCCGTGTTGCGCACCATGCCTTCGAGCACCCGGGCCGACTCGACGATTTTTTTCGCGGCGGGGTTGCGCTCGATCTCGTTGCGCAGTTCGGCGCTCTTCGCGATCGCATCTTCGAGCGAGATGTTGATTTCGTCCGGAATCATCTTCGCCAAACGATCCGCCTCCGCGTAGGGAAGGTCGTTCACGCGGGCCACATCGCGAATGACCATCTTCGCGCCAAGGGTGCCGTAGGTGATGATATTCGCGACGCAGTCTTTGCCGTATTTCTGGCGCACGTAGTCGATGACTTCGCCGCGTCGGCGCATGCAGAAATCGATATCGAAGTCGGGCGGCGAAACGCGTTCGGGATTGAGGAAGCGCTCGAAGAGCAGACCGAAACGGATCGGATCGAGGTTGGTGATGCCGAGGACGTAGGCGACAAGGCAGCCGGCACCGGAGCCGCGACCGGGACCGACCGGAATCGCCTGTGCCTTGGCCCAGGCGATGAAATCCCAGACGACCAGAAAGTAGTCCACGAATCCCGTGATCTTGACGATCGAAAGCTCGAAGCCCAGGCGAAGCGCGAGGACTTCGTCGGGCGAGAGCCCACTGTAATCGGGGGCCGACGGCTTTTGCCCGGCGGGAAGATTGACCAGTTTGGCGAGTCGTTCGGCCACGATCGGGTGGGCTGCCACCGACAGGTAATCGTAACCGTAGCGCGTCTTGAGTCCATCGACGCACAGCTGGTGCAGATAGCTGTCGCGGTCGTACTTGGCGGAGATTTCCACCGTCAGCGGGTAACGCGGGTAACGTTCCGAGCCCTTGGGAAAGGGAATCGAAAGATCGCACATCTCTGCGACGGCGAGGGTATTGCTCAGCGAGCCCGGGACTTCGTCGAAGAGGGCCGCCATCTCGTCGCGGGTCTTCAGATAATACTCGTTCCCGGTGAACTTCATCCGGTTCTCGTCCGCGATCTTCGCGCCGGTTTGGATGCAGAGGAGCGCATCGTGCGGGGCGGCATCCTCGTGCCGGACGTAATGCACGTCATTCGTGCAGACGATCTTCAGATTGAACTCTTCCGCAATCTTCAGAAGCCCGGGGATGATTTTGCGCTGCTCGGGGATGCCATGGTCCTGGATTTCGACGAGGAAGTTTTCCCGGCCAAAGATGTCGATGAAGCGGGCGGTAGCCTTGCGAGCCTCCTCGAACCGGTCATGGATGAGGTGCTGCGGCACGATGGCAGCAAGGCAGCCGGTAAAAGCGATCAAACCTCCAGCGTATTGGGAGAGGGTGTCGTAATCGGCTCTCGGCTTGTAATAAAAGCCCTTTAAATGGGCGTCCGAGATGAGTTTGAGGAGGTTCTGGTAGCCTTGGAGGTTCTTCGCGATCAGGCCGAGGTGGTAATAACTTTTTCCGTCCTCCGCCCGGCCGTTTTTCTCCAGACGCGAACCCTCGGTCAGGTAAATTTCGCAACCGACGAGCGGTTTGATGCCCTTGGATTTCGCAGCGTTGTAGAACTCGATCGCACCGAACATGTTGCCATGATCGGTGAGCGCGATCGCCTTCATCCCCAAGGTCGCCGCCCGCTCCATCAGACGGTCCATACGGCAGGCACCATCGAGCAAGCTGTAGTCCGAGTGGACGTGAAGGTGGACGAATTCGGAAGCGGACGACACGGGGTGAAAGCAAGAGCGGCGCGACGCATCCGCAAGCGCCGAGTGCGAGGAAATCGACTCGAGTAATCCGACACCGGGTAAACGCCGCCACGCGGCGGCAAGGGCGAGCGCCCCCGCTGAACGAAACCGGGGGCTGGAGGCTTCGAGTTGGCAATTCTCCGAGAGGCAAAGACTAGCCAACAAGGCGCCTACAGCCCCCTGTCTCGTTCCGCTCCCGTGATCGTTGGCGGCGCGCGTTTTCGACAATGAGGGGAAGCGGCATCGACGTTTGGGTTGGATTCTAAATCAACCTGCGGTCTCGGATTCGGGTAACTTGGCGCGCTTGATCCCTTCCACCCGGTCAAAATCGCCGTCCGTATAAACCAGAGTCGCGGAATAATGCAGCGCCGTTGCTGCGATCCAATTGTCGTTTTCTCCTAACCGCCGTCCGCTGCGCATCTGACGTTTGTCTAACTCCCCGGCCCGGTAGGCCAAGACCTCGGACAATGGAATCTTCCTCAGATGTCGCAGAAAGACCCGCGTCGCGGTTTCGCTCGCGCCCGAAGCCAATTCTCCGACGGTGATCGTGCTACACGCGAGATCCTCTGCCTTTTGCCGGCCCAAGTAGGCACGCACCGGGCCTACCGTCCGGTTGGCCAATTCCCGCTCCAATCCAATAAGAGCGCTGGTATCAAGGAGCAGCATAAGTTTTGCGGCGCGACGAGGAGTTGCGTGGGGTGCGCTGATCTTCTTTCAGGCGAGTACGTTCGTCGGGCGAAAAGAGAGCCTGGCCTTCGAGCTGCGCGAGCGATTCGAGCCAATCGCCTACGGTTTTCGCCGGCTGATTGTCCAGCAATCGCGCGATCGCGTCGCTAAAGCTCTCTCCTTTGCTCCGATTAGCCCTCAGCCGCTGAGCCACTTCTTGGCGGACGGTTAGAGTCGTGTACGGCATACATTGATAATGCATTATCGATGTATGCCGTCAAGGACCAGCCACCGCTCCACTTTCGACGAAGCGAGCATCGCGACCGTCCGCAACCACGGGAGCGGTCCACAGAGGCGACACTTGTGGCCTCCCGCCACTCATTCTGACCGGGTGTGGTTTCCTTCAGAATTTTCGTCCTCCGAAGGCGTACAAAATCAGACTGAAAAAGATCGGTTCGACCGAATCCTCGACCTGGCGTTCCGCGTTGGATTCTAAACGAACCAACCTCATCAAAATGACGATCGAAAGAGAAAGCTGTAGGAGGCCGAAGTTCGTGGTCGGCCGATCGCGGTAGCCCCTGCTATAGGTCGAATAGAAATAGGAACCGCACAGAATGAGGCACGAAAAGCGGTGAACGCCGCTGGCATTTGACGAACTGCAATCGCAGCCGAGGAAACACACGTTACTTTCAGCACGGTCCCGATCGGCCTTCCGTTATGGTCCCATTCAATTCGCCGCATCGATTCGGATAGAGGTGGTCCGTTTTTCGGTCCATTTTTAGTCCATGATTAAAGCGCTCACCGTATCCCAGGCGAAGCCCAAGCTCGCGAGTCTTTTGGACCAGGCGGTTAAAGGCCGAGCCATCTATCTTCGCCGCAAGGTGAAGCTCGCCAATCGCGCATCGCCCTCATTCGCGCCGACGGATGAAAATTGAGCAATGGGATATCGTGCGGTTTCGCATCCATCCGACCGATCGAGACGTTCATCCTGCGGTGGTGATTTCGGCCTCCGGAGTGGTGTGCGGACGAACGCAAGTCGCGACTCGACGTCTTGGCCTGTTCCAAACGTGTGCCGGCGGAAGGGGTGCGGCTCAGCCAGGTTCTGCTCAACGGTGACGACGGGCTCGATTTTCAGAGCGTTTGTGGCTGCGAGTTTGTTCACGTGGTGGTTCGCTCCACGGTCCATGACGTGGTGGGACGGGTTTCGCCCGTACGCCGTCGGGCCATCGCTCGGAAATTCAACGAGGTGCTTCGTTTCCCTTTGTGAGCCGCAACGATCAGGCTGCCTCAACGTTTTCTCAGGGGATGAAAGATGCCGACCTAATCCTCGGGTGTATTTCAACTCGGCTTACTGGCGGCAGAGAAGTTCCGCAAAGTAGGTGCCTAAATCACGTTTAGATCCGGTTCCGTTTGACGAGTAGGGGTTGCGCGGTGGGTGGGCTTTCTACGCCAGTGTGCATTTGCTGGCTTTAGAAAGGTTCGAGTTTCCTGCCGCAAACAGGGATTCGTGCGTCACGGAAGGGTAGCGTAACGAGGGGTGGGGATGCCAGCGTTTTGTTGGCTGGATCGCTGCCTTTGCCGAGAATTGGCAACATCGAGCCGGCATCCCCACCCCTCGTTACGCGGTAACGAAACGTAACGCATTGCAAACGACTCGGAGCGGAATACGGATGGCGGGCGCAAGCCGTCGGAAAGGCACCGGAAAAATGCCATTGACGGCCCGATCCCGGTTTGACCTATTCATTGCTTTTTTCGCAGAGCCACTCCCGAACTCACTTTTTCCGACGACATGTCTATCGAAATTAAAATCCGCAAGAACGAGCCCATCGACCGTGCGATCCGTCGCATGAAGAAGAAGCTCGATCGCGAGAACATCATCAAGGGCGTGCGCGCCAAGCGTTACTACGAGAAGCCCTGCGAAAAGCGCCGTCGTAAGGACAAGGTCCAGGCCTTTACCGCCATGCTGCGCCGCCGCTACGCGGACTGAGTTTACTCCGCATTCGTTCGTTTTCGAGAGCGGCCGGTTTCCTTTGACCGTGCCCCGAATTTCGGGGCACGGTTTTTTTAGGCGTTCACACCCGGTTGGGTTCGTGCAGCATGCGTTGCCCTCTCCCGATGCCCACGTTCGCCCTTTCAACGTCCTGGTGCTCTCAGCGCCACTCAGACGGATATGCGATGGCTCAGGAGATGGCTGCCCTCGGCTTCACCCACGTGGAGTTGAGTCACGGTATTAGGATCGTCCTCGTCCCCGGTCTCCTCCGGGCAGTGGAAGAGAAAGTCATTCGAGTCGCCTCGACGCATAATTTTTGCCCTCTCCCGCCCGGAATCATGCAGGCGGCGCCCAATCTGTTCGAACCTTCTTCCCGTGACCCCCGAGAGCGCGACCAATGGCTCCGTTACACCAAACGTTCGCTCGAGTTCGCGGCGCAGCTCGGTGCAGGGGTTCTGGTCTGTCATCTCGGGAGTGTGGGGTTTTTTTGGTTCGATCCCGCTGTCCGGTTGCGGGCCTACCTCGATCGGCACGCAGGCCTAGCCGGTTTCGCTCGAGCGGATTTCCCCGAGCGGTTGAAGCGAACGATGTCGCGAATTCGCGAGCGGATGCCTCTCTATTGGGAAAACCTCGTGGCGTCCCTGCGCGAAATCGATGCATTTGCCCGAGAGAAGGACGTTCGCCTCGGGTTTGAAAATCGGGAGAAGGTCGAGGAACTACCGCTCGACGACGAGTTCGAGACGCTCTTCAAAGCCATGGGACCGACGACGCAGGGTGGGTACTGGCACGACACGGGGCATGCCGAGCTGAAACGACGCCACGGTTTACTCGACCACCGCCAGCAACTTGCGGCCAACGCTTCGCGGTCGATCGGCTTCCATCTGCATGACGTCGACACCGACGGGGAGGACCACCAGCCCGTCGGAACGGGGTGCGTCGATTTCGAGATGGTGAGCGAGTTTTGGCAGCCGCAGCATCTCCTTGTTCTGGAGCTGGGTCCGCGGGCGACCGAGGAGGACGTTCTTTTGTCGAAACAAAGGATCGAGGCCTTGCTCGCAGCGCGCGGTTTTTAGATCGGTCGATGGCCTTTCTCTTTTCCCTTTCACCTTGGTTCTGGGTGCTTCTTGTGGGGGCGCTGGCGACGGCAGCCTCGTCCGCTCGTGCCGGGAGCGTGGAATTGGAAGTTCCGATTTTCGCGGGCGCGTACGGGACCGAGTTTTACGAGGAAACGGCGCGGGAATTCGAGAAAATCCGGCCGGGTTTGCGGATTCGCGTCTACGGCGATCCACGCATCTCCGACAAACTGCGCGTCCGGATCGTCGCGGATAATTTGCCCGATGCGATGTTGCCGCGGGACGTCCTGATTCCTGCACTGGTCAAGGCAGGCAAGCTGCGCGATCTCACTCCGTTTCTCGATGGGCCGAACTGGGAAGGCGATGCACGCTGGCGCGATACGTTTCTCCCGGGGGCACTGGATTCCTGGAGGGTGGGCGGCGGGATTTACGGCGTGCCGGTGAGCTATGCATGCTGGACGATTTTCTACAACCGGGGGCTGTTCCGCGCCAACGGGTGGGAGGTGCCTCGCACGTGGGACGATTTTTTTGCCCTGTGCGAAAAGATCAAGGCGCACGGAGTCGCGCCGATGAGTCTGACGGGCATCTACGGGAGTTATCCGGATACGGTGATCCGCGCTGCGTTCTACAACCTGGCGGGTGCCGAGGCGTGGCAGGCGATGAACGAGGTCGAACCCGGGGCTTACTCCGACCCGCGTTACGTGCGCGCGGCGGGTGTGCTGCAGCGGATCGCCCAGAACTACACCTTGCGCGGCTGGGAAGGCGCCACCCACACCGCGGCGCAGATCGCGTTTGCGGAGGGGAGGGCGGCGATGTGCATTTCCGGTTCGTGGATGCTTTATGAGATGGGCGATAAACTGCCGGTCGATCTCGACGTGGGCGTGATGAACTATCCGGTGTTCGCGGATGGCGTCGCCGATCCCACGACGATCCAGGCAAGCGCGGACAACCTCTTTGCCTTCGCCACCGGCGACCCCGAGCGTGAAAAGCTGACGATCGATTTTCTCCGATTTCTCACGTCGCGCGAACGTGCCAAGGCATTCGTCCGGCGGATACAGTCGCCCGCGGCGGTGCGCGGATTCACGGAAGCCGAGTTCTCTCCGCGGATGAGAGAAACGGCCAATCTCATGCTGAATGCGCGCGAGGCGTTCACCGTTCCGCAAGTGATGTTGCAGCCACCGTCGATCCGCCAGGCGATGGTCGACGGGCGGCTGGCGCTCATGACCGGAAGAATCGCGCCGCAGGCGTTTGCCGATCGGATCGAGGCGGCGGCGGAGCGTCATCGCGCGCAGGCGGCGTCGCCGGACCGGGTCGAGTATCGTCACCGCACGGCAGGTGCGCTGCTCCTGGCCGGGCTAGGCGGGTTCGTCGGGTGGATGCTCTGGCAGCAGTGGCGACGCCAGCGGTCCGCCCGCGCCGAATCCGCCTCGGGCGGGCCAAAGAACTCGGCTCGGCAGGGCGATTATTTTGGCCGCATGCGCGCCTCGGTGGCGGCGCTTTTCGTCGCGCCGGCATTTTTCCTCTACAGCTTTCTCGTTCTTTTGCCGGGTATTTTCGCGCTCGCATGGGCGTTCACCCGTTGGGATGGCATGAGCGAGCGCCGCTGGGTCGGTTTTTTCAATTTCAAGTGGCTCCTCTTCGAGAGCGATATCTTCTGGTCGGCGCTGCGCAACAACCTGTTTTTGATGGTGGTGCCGGCGGCGATCGTTTTGCCCCTGTCCTTGACTCTGGCGTATCTCCTGCATCGGCGCACGTGGGGAGCGAATTTTTTCCGCGCGGTTTTTCTTTTTCCGAATCTGCTCGGAGGCATCGCCGCGACGCTCCTTTGGATGAGCGCCTACGAGCCACATGGCGGCCTCGCCAATGCGGCGCTGACCGGGTTGGGGAATCTGCTCGGAAGCGAAACGTTGCAGAACTTCGAATCGCACCCGTGGCTGGCGCCGCGCAATCTCTACTGGTCGCTCATTCCGATCTACGTGTGGATGGCCTGCGGTTTCAATCTCGTGCTTTTCTTGGCCACGATGGAGGGAATCGATCCCCACCTTTACGAAGCGGCGGAAATCGACGGCGCCTCTCGTCCGCGCCAGTTTTTCGCGATCACCCTCCCGCTGATCTGGCCGACGATCGTGATCGCGCTCGTGTTCATCGTGATCGCAGGCCTCAACGCCTTCGAGATGATCTGGCTGCTGACCTCGCAGGACCCGGATTCCAGCACGCATACGCTCGGAACGTTGATGGTGAGTTCCATGTTCAAGGAATTCCAGGTCGGCCGCGCGACCGCCATCGCGGTCGTCCTCTTTATTCTGGTTCTCACGGGCACCGCTGCGCTGATGCGGATGCTCAAACGGGAAAATCACGAGGCGTAAGCGTGGGCCTCTGCAGAGCGGCCCTGCGAGGACAGGTTGGGTTTCCGGCTCGCGCAGGTTGGGCTTGTTCTGAAGAGTGTCGAGATGACCTTCAAAGTCCCCGTGAGCGGAGTCTCTCGTGCCGCGGTCGTTGCGCTTCTCGTTGCGAGCATGGCCGGGCAATTCGGTTGCGCGCCAAAATCCAAACCGTCCGAGAAGGCGAGCGCCGGAGGGTCGCCCTCGACACCGGTGCCTGCACCTGCGGCCGTTCCGGCATCGCCCAGAGTCGATCCCTCCAAGGCAAAGGGCCGCTGGGTTCGGAGCGATGGCGGGTATGTCCTCGCGATCGGCGCGATCGACGCCGACGGGCGGGCGGAAGCGGCTTATTTTAATCCTAACCCGATCAAGGTGGCGTGGGGACGGGTGTTGCAAGAAGGGCCGTACTTGCGAGTATCGGTCGAGCTGCGCGACGAGAATTACCCGGGATGCATTTACAAGCTCGGTTACATTCCGGAGACGGACCGCCTGGTGGGAACGTATTTCCAAGCTCAACTCCAGCAAACCTACGAGGTGGAGTTCGGGCGGGAGCAGGTACGATAGGAGCCTTTCGCCTGGCATCGGCCAGTGCCATCGGACGACGCCGATAGGAGGTGCAACAGCTGACGTGCGGGTTCCTTGGACGGATGGCGAGACGAACCGACGTAATTGAGAAAACTCGCTCCAGTAGGTGCGAAGTTGCGGCCCCAAACCCATGGCCAAATCCGTGCATGGGCCGGATTTCACTCGCGGCCGCTTGGGGACGATCGCGAGCGATAATATTACCCGGCATTCCGGACGATTTGTATCGGCAGGCTCACGAAATGGCGGAGGCTCGCGGAGAGCAGGACGCAATCTTAGTCGCCGGCGAGCCACTTTTCACGCACCCGCTCCACCACCTCTCCGAACCCCCCCATCGTTTGCGGTTTCCCCACGAAATCCTTGGCCCCCAACTCCCGCGCCTTCGCCTTATCCTCGTCCCGCGTCGATGACGAGAATACCACCACCGGCATCCCCGCAAGCTCCGGCCGTGACCTTAGCCATCTGAGCACGTCGAAACCCGGAATCACCGGCAGATTCAGATCCAGCAGCACCACCGCCGGCAGCGGATGCTGGCTCCGGTCCGCATATATCCCGCTGCCTGCCAGGTAATCGATTGCCTCCCGCCCGTTCACGACAGCGTGAAGCGATTCCCCCATTCCCGCCTTCTGGAATGCTATTTTCATGAACATCCGATCGCACTCCTCGTCTTCCACGTAGAGCACCGTCGCAGGTTGAGCGTTCGTATTCATGGCCAAAGAACTAAATGCCGCTAACGGTTCCTTTCGTTTTGGTTGGGGCTTTGCCGTGCCGAGCCTCCGAGCGTCAGGTTCCTCATCGCCCTTCCCTCCTGTCCCCAGGCCCCAGCTCTAGCCAAAACCGGCTTCCCCGTCCCTCCTCCGATTCCACCCCCGCCTTGCCCCCCATCTGTCCCACCGCCTTGCGCACCAGCGCCAGCCCGATGCCCGTCCCCTCATACGCATTGTGTCCGCGCGAGAACATCTCGAAGACACGCGGCAGGAACACCCCGGGTATCCCGACGCCCTTGTCTTCCACCCAAATCCGCACCCAGGCCGATGGTCCTCTCCGCTGAGGGAGCGGCACAGGCCTAAGGTGGCTTTCCGAGTCCCCGCGCGTCCGCTTCTCCGCGTCCTCCCGCCGTTCCGCCCAGATGCGTATCTGCGGTTGCTGCCCCGGCTGCACAAACTTCACCGCGTTGCCCAGCAAGTTCGAGAAGCACTGTGTCAGCCCCGCTTCGTTGCCCATCACCAGCGGAATCTCCCCCTCGATTTCAATCTGCGCTTTGGACGGCTGGAACTCCGGATACGAATCCAGCATTCCCCGCAACAACGCACCGGCATCCACCGGTGCCAGCGGGAGCTCTTGCCGCACCGCCCGGCTGTAATTCAACGCGTCCGTGATCAGCAGGTCCATCCGCGACGCCGAAGTCTGGATCCGCCGCAAGAACCGCTGCGCCTCCTGCTCATGACCTCCCGTCAACGCCTCTCCCATCAACTCGCTAAACCCCTGCATCCCCCGCAGCGGTGCCCGCAAATCGTGCGTAAGGGTGTAGGAGAAATGCTCCAATTCGCCCACCAACTCCTGCAGCTTCGCCGTCCGCTCCGCCACCCGCGTTTCGAGTTCCGCATTCACACTTTTAAGTTCCGCCTCATTTCGCTTGCGCTGGGTGATTTCAATCGCCGTGCCGATGAGCATGCACACCGCTCCGGCGGCATCGCGCGCGAAGACCGCATCGCGGCTGTGAAACCACTGCCATTCGCCCGCGGGGCCGCGCATCCGGTGCTCGAAGTCGGCGATCTCGTCATCGCGCAGCGCGCGCACCCGCTCAAGGTGCGCGGGGAAGCTCGCCATGTCGTCGGGGTGCATAAGGATCGGCACGACGTTGTCGCCCATGGCGGCGATTTCCTCCGGGGTATAGCCCAGGATACCCGCGACCGAGCGGTTGGCGAAGACGCAGCACCGCTTCTCCAGATCGAAGACTTGAATCACCCCCGGCGTGACATCCGTGACCCGCTGGAGGAAATGCTCCCTCTGCCGAAGATCGGCCTCCGCCCGTTTCCGCTCGGTGCAGTCGCGGATGACGGCGATCAGTCCCCTCGGGCTGCCGTCGCCGGCGCGGATTACCGTGACGCTCGACTCGACATGCATCTCGCGGCCCGCGCGGGTGACGTGGATGTTCTCCCCGCGCCACTCGCCGCGATCGCGCAGCGCGGTCATGGACTCGGATTCGTCCTCCGCGCGCAACCAGCGGAGTTCATAAAAATCGGCGAGCTTGCAGCCGAGCGCCGTCGCCGCGCTCACGCCGTATTGCCGCTGGGCGGCGGCGTTCAGATAAGTCACGCGCCGGTCGGCACCCACGGCGACGACGGAGTCGCTGACCTGCGCGAGAATCTCGCCGCGGAAGCGGTTCGATTCGGCGTCGACGCCTTGCAGCGTGAAGATCTGCGGGCCGTCCACGGTCTCGACGATGAGCGCATCCACCTCGCCGCTGCGGATGGCTCGCAGCGTTTCTTCCGCCTGCTCCAGCCGTGTGCGCAACTCGGCATTTTCCGCGCGGAGCCGTTCTTCGGGAGCGGGAGTCACGGTGGTCATCGCCTATTGCGCGGGGGAAGGGGGTGAGCTTTTCCTCTCCCGCAGATCGAGACCGATCAGGATCCGCTCGGTCTGCGACATGTCGCCGATGAAACGGCGCAGCGGGAGCGGCAGTTTTTTGATCAAGGTCGGCGCGGCGACGATCTGCTCGCCCTCGACCCGCATCGGGTGCTGCGAGATGTCCACGATCTCCAGCTCGTAGCGCCCGTGCAGATGCTCGTCGCAGATTTTGCGGATGTTCACGATGGCCCGCACGGAGTGGCGCGTGGTGCCGGTGACGTAGAGCCGCAGGACGTAGCGCGAATGTTCCCGGGCGGCGGCCGCGGCTTCGAACGCGTCTTGGTTGTCGGAGGTGGTGCGCTTCACTTTCATAAAGCTCACTCGTTCACCGGTTGCACATCGAGGCCGACGAGCACGCGTTCTTCGTTGGAAAGATCGCCAATGATTTTCTTGATCGGATGGGGCAGCCGGCGCACCAGCGTGGGCACGGCGAGGATCTGGTCGCCCGCGGCGAGCTGCGGCGTCTTCACCAGATCGATGACCTCGATGCGATACTGCCCGGCAAGGTGCGTTTCGCAGACGCGCTGGAGATTGGCAAAGGCGGCGAGCGATTTCGCGGTCTGGCCGGCGACGTAGAGCCGCAGTTCGTAGGTTTTGGTCTTGTTCATCGGGGTCCTTTTTTCGGTGCGTTGCCGCCTTTGCCGCCGCCGCGCAATTGCGCCATGGCCGCGCTGTTTTGCTGCGTGGTTTTTTCCTGCAAAGTCTCCTGCGCGATGGCGAATTTCACCTCGGCTGCCTCGGCCTCGCCTTCCGCATTCAGCGCGGCGATCTGCGCCTCGATCGCCTTTCGTTTGGCGGCGAGCTGCCGCAGCTTGCGCTCGTGATCTTCCCGGCGCAGCTCGGCGGCGGAGCGTTCGTGCGCCGCCTGCGCCACGCGCGCGGTGCCGGTGAGCACGCGGTCCGCGCCGAGATACACGTCCACGAGATCGATGCCCGCGTCGCTGAGCACGAACTCGCGCACCTGGTTCGAGTGCGCCATGCCGCGCGATTTCAGCACGTAGATCAGGCGGTTGCGCTCGCCGTTGAACTCCACATTGCGCAGCAGCAGCCACGTATCCATGAGCGACGACACGCCGACCTGCGAATCCTCCGGCGCGCTCGTGCCGCTGCCGCCCGTGGTGAGGCTGGTGAAGAGCGAGGTGATCTGCTGCTGCTTGAGGAAATCGATGAGCCGCATCAGCGTCGGCATCACCTCCGTCTCGCTGTGCTCGAGCGTGAGATTGCTGATCGGATCGACCACCACCACCGCCGGGCGGAAGGCTTTCACCGTGTCGTGCATCGCCACGAGATGCTGCTCCAGCCCGCTAAGCGCGGGGCGCGAGGCGTGAATCAGCAGCAGCCCCTTTTCCAACCACGGCGCGAGATCGATTCCGATGGAGCGCATGTTGCGCACGATCTGCGCGCTCGATTCCTCGTAGGCGAAAATCAGCGCCCGCTCGCCGCGCCGGCACGCGGCGTCCGCGAATTTCGCGCCGATGCTGGTCTTGCCCGTGCCCTGCGAGCCCGAGACGTGCACGCTGCTGCCGCGGAAGACGCCCTGGCCGCCGAGCATTTCATCCAGCCGCGCGATGCCCGTGGAAAGGCGCTCGGCCGGCGCCGCGTGATCGAGCCGCAGCGAGGTGATCGGCAGTAACGAGAAGCCGCGCTCGCCGATGAGAAAGGGGTATTCGTTCGTGCCGTGCGCCGAGCCGCGATACTTCAGCACGCGCAGCCGGCGGGTGGAAATCTGCTCCGTCACGCGGTGGTCGAGCGTGATCACGCAATCGGCCACATACTCCTCCAGCCCGTAGCGCGTGATCATGTTGCCGTCGCCCTTCTCGCCGGTGATGATCGCCGTCATCCCGCGATCCTTCAACCAGCGGAAAAGCCGGCGCAATTCGGCGCGGAGGATGCCGTGATTCGGCAGCCCGGCGAAGAGCGCCTCCACGGTATCGAGCACCACGCGTTTCGCCCCGATGGCATCGATGGCGTGGCCGAGCCGGATGAAGAGGCCCTCGAGATCGTACTCGCCCGTCTCCTCGATCTCGCTGCGCTCGATGTGGACGTAATCGAGCGCGATCTTTTTCTGCTTCATCAGCTGATCCAGATCGAAGCCGAGCGAGCGGACATTGGCCGTCAGCTCCGCCGCATTTTCCTCGAACATCATGAACACCCCCGGCTCGTCAAACTGCACCGCCCCGCGCACGAGGAATTCCATGGCCAGCATCGTTTTCCCGCACCCCGCGCTCCCGCACACGAGCGTCGGCCGCCTGGCGGGCAGACCTCCGCGGGTGATTTCATCGAGGCCGGTGATGCCAGTGGGGGCTTTGGGAAGGGCGGAGGCGCTCTCCGAGCGTCGTTTTTGCGTCATAAAATTGCCTGTGGTTTCATCCGCGCTCCCGGCCCGGCGCTTTGCCCGCGAAGTTGCTTTCCGGGAGAGGTGTTGGAGGTCATGGTACTCAACCGTGCCACACACGCCGAGGGTAAGGATTCAATCCCACCGATCGAAGCCGGTCAACCGCGATCTACCGCAGTCCGGAGCATTGTCGTTTCCGGCCGGACAGTCTTCGGCGACCGCTACCACCTCTCCCGTGTCCCGGCCGACAAACGCCGTTCAGCGGACGACTCGGGCGCTGCCGCCCTTCATCAATTTCTCGACTTCCTTCTGCGTGGCCATCGAGGTGTCGCCGGGTGTGGTGGAGGCAAAGGCGCCGTGGGCCGCGCCGTATTCCACGGCCAGTTGGGCGTCGTTCGTCGAGAGAAAGCCGAACTGCAGCCCGCTCGCGAAGCTGTCGCCGCCGCCGACGCGGTCGAGGATCTCGAGGTCGGGATACTTACGGCTTTCGAAGAATTTTCCGTCGTGCCAGAGAATCGCGCTCCAGTCGTTGCGCGTGGCCGTGATGACGCGCCGCAGCGTCGTCGCGGCGACCTTGAAGTTGGGGAACGCTTTGACTGCGGTCTCGATCATCGCCTTGAACGCATCGGTTTCGATCGTGGAAAGGCTATGGTCGGCACCCTTGACTTCGAACCCGAGGGAAGCGGTGAAATCCTCTTCGTTGCCGATCATGACGTCGACGTACTTGGCGATCTCGCGATTGACCTCCTGGGCTTTCTTTAGGCCGCCAATCGTCTTCCAGAGGGAGGGACGGTAGTTGAGGTCGTAGGACACAACTGTGCCGTAGCGTGCGGCGGCCTTGACAGCCTCCACGGTAAGGGCGGCAGTTGAGGCGGAGAGGGCGGCGAAAATGCCGCCGGTGTGAAACCAGCGCACGCCGAGTTGGCCGAAGATGCGATCCCAGTCGAAGTCACCGGGCTTGAGCTGGCTGGCGGCGCTGTTTCCGCGATCGGGCACGCCCACCGCGCCGCGGATACCGAAGCCGCGCTCGGTGAAGTTGAGTCCGTTGCGCACGGTCCGGCCGATGCCGTCGTCCTCGCGCCAGAGCAGGAAGTCGGTGGAGACACCTCCCTGCATGATAAAGTCTTCGATGAGATGACCCACCTCATTGTCGACGAAGGCGGAGCACACCGCGGTCTTCAGGCCGAAACATTTGCGCAAACCGCGCGAGGTGTTGTATTCGCCGCCGCCTTCCCAGGCGGTGAAGTGGCGCGCCGTGCGGACGCGGGTTTCGCCCGGATCCAGGCGGAGCATAACTTCGCCCAGCGAGAGCTGGTCGAATTGGCATTCGGATGCGGGTTTGATCGTGAGGCTCATGGAGAAAAGCGGAGTTTAGGTCGAAGCGGGCGGAGATGGGATCGAAGCGTCAGGAGGCGATCGGAAATTCGCCGACCGACCAGCCGGGCTGGCCGCATTCGCGGGCCATTTCGTCGAACGCCTGCACTTCGGCGGCGCTGAAGAGGAGCCCGCCGGCTGCGGCCGTCCTTTTGGCGAAATCGGCCTCGAGTTGTCCGGGAAGCATCGCCTTTTCGTTTCCGTGACCGAGCACGTCGGCAATGACCGCTTTGAGGTTTGCGGATTGCGAACGGCCCTTGGCGAAGTCGCCGGCGTTCAGCGCCTCGGGGTGGATGACCTGGAAGAAAAACGTGCAGGTGTGTTTGTCGCCATCCTCGGTCCAGCGATTGCGAAGCGTGGGCAGCGAACCGCCGATGTACCCGGAGACGATTTCGTTGATCAGGGACAACCCATAGCCCTTGTGCGCGCCAAAGGGTAGGAGGGAAACCGCCGCGTTGGGGTCGGTGGTCGGATTGCCGTCTTTGTCGACCGCGGCGAGCGGAGGCAGCATTTTGCCTTCGCGTTTAAGCTGCTGGACGCGTCCCATCGCGACCACCGAGGTGGCCCAATCGATGACGATGGGAAAGCCGACTTCCTCTGTTGTAGGGAACCCCCAGGAATGCGGATTGGTGCCCAAGGTGGGAAATTTCCCGCCAAACGGAACGACCTCCGCGAGCGCGGCGGTACAATGGGTGTAGGCGATGTATCCGCGACGGGCGGCATCCATCACGTAGCCGCCGCCCCAGAGATAATGGAAGGCGTTGTCGACCGAGACCGTGCCGACGCCGTACCGGTCGGCGAGGCGGATCGCTTCGTTCATCGCCCGGAAGGCGGTGGATTGGCCGAGCTTACGATTGGCGTTCCAGATTTTGACCGCCGGGAAGCGGGAGGGGATTTCCTCGATCTTCGCGCCGGGGATACAGCCTTTGGAGCCGGAGCCGAGGAAGTGGTCGAGGTGGATCGCCTTCAGCGCGTTGTGCGTGCGAATGCCGTGACGCGAAGCCTCGGCGCACACGCTCGCTCCCTCGGCGGATTCGTCGGCGTCGTAACCACGATGGCGATACGCGGCGGTGACCAGCGTGTTGTGACGAGATTCGGGAACGATGTGAAAGGTTTCCATGATGGGCGAGGGGCGTTACGGTGAAACGAAGACGGAACGAGACGGTGAGAAAATGAGCGAGGAGAGTCGTCGCGGGCCGGGCGAGTGCCGCGGCGCAGGTCGGCGTCGCGATGGGAACGGGACGATTGCCGACGAACTTCCGATCTTCACGCGACGAGCGGCAGGGGTTTACTGCAGGTTAGCTTGGGCGATCGGTTTTTTTCCGGCGAGAAACAGGGTCAGGTTTTCGACGGCGCACGAAGCCTGACGCTGCACGCTCTCGTGGGTGCGGGAGCCGATGTGTGGGGTGAGGATCACGTTGGGCAGGCCGAGCAAGGGATGGTCGGCGGGAGGCGGCTCCTGATCGAGCACGTCCGCCGCATACGCGAGCAGATGGTTGGATTTCAGGGCCGCGACAAGTGCGGCCAACTCGACGATTTCGCCACGGGCGCAGTTCACGATGACGGAGCCCTTTTTCAGGAGGGGCAGATTCCGAGCGTGGATCAAGTGACGCGTCCGCGGCGTCAATTTGGTATGCAGCGAAACGATGTCCGCCTGACGCAGCGCGTCGTCGATCGTCTCGACGCGTCGGATGTCCAGCCAGCGCGCAAAATCCTCGTCCCAGTAATTTCCGAATCCGATAATTCTCAGACCGAATGCCTTGGCCCGGACGGCGACTTCCTTGCCGATCCGGCCGAAGCCGATGATCGCTAGCGTCTTTCCGCAGATCTCATTTCCAGTGATACGTGTCCAGCGACCGGCCGCGACATGATTGGCCTCGACCACCAGGTTGCGAACGGCGGCAAGCATCAAGGCGAAGGTGTGTTCGGCGACCGTGGTGTGATTCACGCCCGGAGTGAAGAGCACGGGCACCTTCAGATCGGTCGCGGCAGGCACGTCGATTTTGTCCAAGCCTATGCCGTACTTTGAAATGACCTTCAACCGCGGTAGCGATTTTTGAATCACCGCGCGAGTGAGCGCGTCGTCCCCGCAGAGATAGGCGTCGAATTGGCCGGCCAGCTCGAGCATCCGCTTCTCCGGCAGCGGACCGCGTTCGCGGACGATCTCAAAGCCAGCCTGGGCCAGCATATCGTGGTGAATTCCGGGAGTATCTTGGAACGACGTGGTCGTCAGGAGGACGCGAGTCATGGAGGAAAGGCTTAGCAGACGAAGGGGTGAAGCGCCTGAAAAGCCCAGTGATGGCGAACGTTCGCCTCAACGGCAACCTTGCAGTGGAAGTTCTTGCGGTAAAACAGAATATGCTGCAGGTGTCGTCGAAATTAAGGCGGGCTGCCCTGACCCGGCGGCCGCGCAGCGAAGGTTGGCGTCCGCTGCAGCAAATTTCTTTTCCCGCTTATCGGATTGATCGCCGGAGTTCGAACCGCTGAGTCTCACCCGCATGTCCGCTTTCGCCCAAGCCACCGCGCGCCTGAAACGCCAGTTGGGTGCCTGTGTCTCGACCCGGGACGACGCGCGTTTTCGAGCGTCGTTCGACGGGAGCAAATTGTCCTTCCTCCCCGACGCGGTGATCCAGCCGCGCAAACCGGCGGACATCGCGGAACTCCTGACGCTGGCCAATCGCGAGCGAGTGCCCGTGACCACGCGCGGCTCCGGTACGTCGTTGACGGGCTCGGCGTCGCCGGTGAAGGGCGGCTGGGTTCTGGATCTGTCGGCGTGGAAAAAGATGAGTGTCGATCCGATCGCCGGCACGGCGACCGTTCAGGCCGGAGCGGTGGTGGCGGACATTCACCGAACGGTGGAAGGGGCGGGTTGGTTTTATCCGCCGGATCCCGCCTCCATGGAATACTGCAGCATAGGAGGAAACATCGCCTGCAACGCTGGCGGGATGCATGGCGGCAAATACGGCGTGACCCGAGATTTCGTCCTGGCGCTCAAAGGCTTTTTGCCGACCGGCGAGTACGTGGAGTGGGGAAGCGGCACGAAGAAGTTTTCGGTCGGTTTCAATCTCCGCGATCTTTGGATTGGGAGCGAAGGCATGTTGGGGGTGGTGACCGAGGCGACCTTGAAGCTTATTCCTCTGCCTGCGGCGCGATGGACGCTGTTGACCGCGTTTGCGGACGAGCCGGCGGCATTCACCGCGGTGAAGGCGTTGTTTGCCTTGCGCGTGCAACCCGCGATTTGCGAGTTCCTCGACCGCTACACTGTGCAATGCGCGGAACGCGCCACGCGGCAGACCTTTTTTCCGGGGCAGGAGGGGCGTCCGCTGGTGCTCCTTGAGTTGGCGGGCAATGCCAGTGAAGTGGCTGAAACCAAGAGTGTCGTCTTGGCGTGGGCAAAAGAACAGACCCTCGCGTTTCAGGAAGCGAAGGACCGCGCGGAGGCTGAAACGCTTTGGTCCGTGCGAAGAAAGTGTTCCGGGGCGATGTTCGAGCTGGGCGACGCCAAGTTAAACGAAGACGTCGTGGTTCCGATGCGGAACTACGAACGCTTTGCGGCCTTTTTGGAACGCTTGCGCATTTCCGCACGACTGCCCATCCCGACCTTTGGCCACCTGGCGGACGGCAATCTCCACGTGAACATCATGTACCACGCCGCCAACCGCGCCGAGTACCTGCGTGCCGAACGCGCGGTCACCAAGCTCATGAAGGAAGTGGTCCGCCTCGGTGGCGCGATCTCGGGGGAGCACGGCATTGGCCTCGCAAAGTCCCCGTTCCTGTCGCTCCAGCATTCGCCCGCACAAATCAAAGCCATGCGCGCGATCAAATCCGCGCTCGATCCCCAAGGAATTCTGAACCCCGGCAAGATGTTCGACCTCTTCAAAGTTTGGGAACACCCCCGCCTCAAAATCAAACTCCCCTGGGATCACAAGTAACCGTCCGACGCGCGACCTCCGAATCGCACCGGCGTGAGCCCACACGATAGGTAGCCCACACCCTGTCGAAAAGTGCCAAGCGCTCGGAGTCGATCGGAGGCCGCTCGTAATCGACATCACTCTGGACCTGCGCAGGCAACGAGAATGCGGTGAGGCAGACGAGGGTTCGAAGGAAGACCGTGCGCATGTGGAGCGACGGGAAGAGGCGGAAAGTTAAGGCACCAGCGGAGGCACACCGACGATCTGACGCAGGCGCTGGCCGATATTCTCGGCGAGCGCGACGAGTTCTTCGCCTTCGGCTGCGCCGAGGTGGGCGCGGCAGTGACGCGACCAGAGGTCGAGCCAGGCGGAGAAATGGCGCTCGTCGAGACCGAGCGCCATGTGCTTGAAGGGCATCGCGCCACGATAGAGAGCCGGGCCGCCGGTGGCTCCCGACCAAAAGTCGGCGATTTTCTCCAAGTGAGCAGGCCAGTCTTGAATGTGCGCCGCGAACAGAGGGGCGAGGGTCGCATGCTGGCGCACGTCCGCATAAAAAAATTTGAGGAGCGCGAGGAGCTTTGGGCGGCCGCCAAGCCGTTCGAAGAGGGGGGTGCTGGGTATTCTAGCGCTCACGAATGGAATCATGCTAAGCTAGCGGAATTTGAGCTCGCGGCCTTGAGCCAGATCAAGGTTTTGTCGCGGAGCGTTACGATTCGCCTAAATTGCGACTGAGAATGGCCGCGAGGGCGGCAGGATCGCGCACGGTGATGGTTTTAGGAGAGACGACGATGAGGTGCCGGTCGCGGAGTTTGGCGAGGGTGCGGGAGAGCGTCTCGCTGCTGGTGCCGAGCTCGGCGGCGAGGACGCGCTTGGTTCCGGGCAGAGCGATGGAGCCGGCGCGGTCGGAGCGGTGTTTCAAGAGCCAGTTCACGAGGCGGGTCTCGACGTCCTTGAGGGTAAGATCGTCGAGCATTCCGACGAGAACGCGCAGGTGTGCACTCATCGAGCCCAACATGCGCATCGCGAGATCGGGGCGGCCGCCGATGAGCGCGAGCACGGGGATTTTGGGGATGAGCAACACGGTGCTCGATTCGACCGCGCGGGCATCGGCCGGGTAGCCGGTCGGCGAGGCGAGTGCGGCCTCGGCGAGGGAGTCGCCGGTACGAAAAACATGGATGACCTGCTCTTTGCCGGCGGCGTTGACACGGTGGACGTTAATCGCGCCCTGCTGGACGAGGTAGAACCCCTCGGACGGAGCGCCTTGGCGGAAGAGGTATTCGTCTTTGGCCAGCGAGCGTCGCACGCTGAAAGCCGCGATAGCGGCGAGATCTTCGGCCGATAGGCCGGCGAACAACTGGCAGCACCGTAAGGTGCCGATGAGCCCGGTGAGTTTTAAATCGGCGGAGCGCGGGGAGGACGGCATCGGACCAATCAAGCGCGCCTGCGAGGACTAGTCGCGCCAGAAATTGACGGCCCAGGCGCCATCGGAGCGTCGTTCCAGGGTCGAGAAAAAGCCTTCGCCTTTGAGCAATTCGATCAGTGGCGCCGGCATGAACGGAGCGATGATCGTGACCCCATGGCCGGGAGCGAGCGCGTCCACCCGCGCGCGAATCAGGGAAAACGGCTCCTCGCCGCGGGCGAGGTTGGGCCGGACATCGAAGGCTTTGAATTTCGTGGCGGACATGGGCGGAGGGGTGCGGACGGACTAGTAGGTGTATTCCACTTGGGCCCAGATTTTCTGCACGTTCGGATATTCCACGCTGTCGCGGCGAAAGTCAGCGAACTTCACGAGGCCAGTGATGGCGCGGCCGAATTTGCGACTCAGCTGCGCGTCGATTTCCTCGCCGAGCTTCGTGCTCGCGACGGTGGTGTCGAACCGGTGCCAGAACGCCGTGAGCACGACTGCCGCGGGAAGATTCGCGGTGGCCTTGACGTAGGTATCGCGCAGGCCAGCCGCTGGCGTGGCGAGGAAGAGATCGGCCCAGCCATTGAACACATGAAGAGTGGCGAGGGGTGTTTTAAAGCCGACGCGGCGATCGGAGCCGAGTTGCTCGAAGCCCAGCGTGAGGATGGCGGGTTTGTAGGCGAGGCCGGCTTCAAGCCCGGTGAAGTCGGTCGAATAATTGAGCGGGCTTGAGCCATAGTCGGACTGGGTTGCGAGTTCGGCGCGATAGACGAATTTCACATCCGCCTTGAGCGGCTGGGCGCCGGCGAAGCTGAAGCCGTAGGTGGCGCAGGAGTTGGCTGCGGCGTTTTCGAAATCGAGGAGATAAGCGTAACCGCTGAGTGTACCTGCAGCGAAGGCGGCGGTGCGCACGTGAAACACATGAGAGTCGGACCGCCATTTTCCTTGGGGAGAGCGGGCGCTGAAAACGCGGTTGATTCGATCGAGGTAGGCGTAAGTGAGCGTGGTTTTGGCGAGCGATCGGTCCTGCACGACGAGGGCATCGAACGTTTGCAGGTTTTGGCGCCAAGCGACGTCGCCGATAAAACGGGCGTTATCGAGTACGAGGCGCTGGCGGCCGAGGGTCGCGGTGGTCTTGCCCCCGGTGTAAGCGACGAACACCTGGTTGATCTCGGTGGTCTCCGGATCGGCAACGACCGCGCGCCCGGCTGCGGCGGGATTCAGGCCTGACTGGCTGTAGCTGTCGCCGTCGGCGGCGACGATGTTCTCGCCTTCGACCATTGCCTTGAAGCCCAGCCACGGAGCGGTCGTGAAACCGAGGCGCGTGCGGAGCGTGAGGGCATCAGCGTCACGGAGATTGGTCTGTTCGACGCTTTCGTAGCGAAGGCGGGCGTTGAGGGAAATTTTGCCCCGAGAGAAAACGTCGGCGAAGTCGGCGGCGGGTTCGGCCGCGAGGACGACGAGACTGGTGGGCAGGGCCAAGGTGAGGAGGCGGAAAAACGTTTTCATGGAGGCGAGAGACGTCGGCACGACCTTAGGAAACCGCCCGATGTGGAAGGCGAACTCGTGAGAGCGGGAGAGGGGGATTATTTCGCAGCGACGACTGCCGCTGCGGCTTCGCCGATACCGCCTTTAAGGCCGGGGCGCTGGTGCACGATCTCACCCTGTGCGTTCAAGATCGTGATGAGGTTGGAGTGCGCGAAGGCGCCGTCGGCTTCCCGTTTATATTTCACCCCGAGGAGGGCGGCGAGCTCGCGCACGGAATCTTCAGTGCCGCGGAGCAGCGTCCAGGCTGAGTCGAGGTCGCGTTGGGTGCGATAGGCGGCGAGGGCGGCGGGGGTGTCGCGGGCGACATCGAATGAAACGAGCACGAACGCAGCGCGGTCGCGCAATTCGGCGGGAAGTTGCGCGCGGATGGCCTGAATGTCGGTGACGGTGAGCGGGCAGGCGTAGCTGCAGGAGCCGAAGAACATGGCGAGGACGACGGGCCGGCCGCGGAACGTGCCGAGTTTGCAGGCGGTGCCGGTATCGGTGGTGAAGGTGGCGTCGGCTTGGTAAAGGGAGGTTTTGGAGAACGGGGTGGAAACCATGGCGTCGCAACATTCGTCTTTTTTCGTCATGTCTTTTTCCGCGCAGCACGGCGCGAGAGACAGGGCGGGAGTGGCCGCGGCGGCAAAGGAGGCGGCAGCGAAGAGAAAGAGAAGGGGAGTTTTCACGGTGCGGGAGGAGCGGAGGGACTGAGATCACGGGCGCAGCGGAAGCCGAGCGAGGTGGTGGTATTGTTGGCTTGGAGAGAGGAGCGGAGTGCCTGCCGCATGAAGGCGGCGTAGTCGGTCATTTCCTTGGCGCCGATGGCGCCAGCGCCGCAGAAAAGGTCGCGATCGAGACCGGCGTCGGCGCGGGATTCGCCGGTGACCAGGGCGGTGTTGAAATCATCGACCCATTCCCAGACGAGCCCGTGGAGGCCGCGGACGCCGTAGAGGTTGGGCCGGGGGGTGGTGACGGAGGGGAGAATGGCGGGAACGGGGCGGGCGAGCCAGGCGTAGAGGTCACGTTGGAGGTCGGGATCGTTTTTGCCGTCCGGGCGGGTATAGCCGGCGGCAGCGGCGAGTTCCCATTCGGCCGTGGTGGGGAGACGTTGGCTCAGCGAGCGGGCGTAGGCGCGGGCGGCGAACCAAGAGACGCGCACGACGGGCGCGTCGAGCGGAGCGTTCGGGCCGGGGGTGAGGTCGTCGATCCAGTGTCCGAGGTAGGAGGCGTCCGCGAAGAGCGGGCTCACCCGGGAGCGTCGCCATGCCGGTTGTGCGGTGACGAAAGCGAGGAACTCGGCGTTGGTGATGGGGCGGTCGGCGAGGAGAAAAGCGGCGACGGGAATCTGCGGGGCGTCTTTGAGCGAGCG